>Ga0126342_10012009_pt1 | contig 15461 bp, 19 predicted proteins | sample Cyp1metagenome_FD_92528 | JGI IMG/M metagenome (GOLD analysis project Ga0126342, IMG submission 92528) | Coral microbial communities from Lord Howe Island, Old Settlement Bay, Australia - Cyphastrea 1 metagenome | ecosystem: Host-associated > Invertebrates > Cnidaria > Coral ...
ATCCGGCAGTGCCCACTGCGATCTGGAAGTCGCGGTTGAGGTCCGGCAGTGCCCACTGCGACCTGGAAGTCGCGGTTGAGGTCTGGCAGTGCCCACTGCGATCTGGAATTCGCCGTTGAGGTCCGGCAGTGCCCACTGTGATCTGGAAGTCGCGGTTGGGATCTGGACTGCGAGGAGGAGGAGGCGGACTGCGATCTGGAAGTCGCGGTTGGGATCTGGACTGCGAGGAGGAGGCGGAGGAGATGGAGAAGGAGGATGCGGAGGCGGAGGAGGAGAACAGCTCTGATAAAATCTAACAACCCTCACCTGGCAGGTGGTGAAAAAAACACACACACACACCAATATCCCTTAAAAGTGGAAATTGAACCTAGCTATGGAGAATTGCCGATTTACTTCGATGATTGACCTAGAATTATCGACCTATGACGGTCATGATGTTACAGTTTACTTCAACATTTTTTTCTGTTAGTCACTATACCAGGGCAATCCATATAAGACCTGTTAAACTGTTAGATCATCATCAATGCTCCACCATCATATAGTTGGTTGCACACACACACGTATATAATATATAGTTGTTATGCCGGGTTTCATCTTTGTTCTTTTGGAACAGGTCCGACGAGGATTGCAAGACTCTGTCCGCAATGTAGCGCAAGCGCGTCTGTGACCTCGAGACGCGCGAAGGCTTCGGAGCGAAGCACGGTAGCAACAGAAAACAACGACCATTTCCTTCGGGATGCGTTTGTTTATATTGAATGAACAATTAAATAGATAATAATAGATATACTACATAAGTAGATATATAATGATAAAAGCCCCCTTCAGAATTGAAGAACACAAATTGATTGCGAACAGACCATTCACATCCATTCACCACTTGCTTAAGATTTTCAATTCATGTCATCCAACAACCACCGGCCAGAATTTCACTGGATCCCAGGCTGTTTAAACAAGTCTTGGCTGGCAGGTGCTCGATTGAAGAAATCCGTGTAGACATCTTTGCGAAAGCGGTCCAATTGCCTGGCTCAATGGCCTGGCCCTGAACTGGGGGAACTGGCGGGTTATGGCAACAGGACCCAGTTGTGCAACGCATGGGCACGAATTCAAACAGACATATGTTATATATTATAGTTATTTAATGTTATTTATACAATTGATGTGTTTCTTGCATTTATGGGTTCTTGTTCTTTTGGATGCCTGGATGTCCATATATGTCAGTGTCAGATAGTGTCAGTATGTTTCTTTGGAAAGCAATAGGTTAAGAACATGTTGTTTCGAATTACAGCAACGATTCTAGTCGCTCAATATCGGTGAAAGTATGGCTTCAGGAATTGATACCGCTTTTCGGTGGACCATGCCTGCAACAGTCTGAAATACATCACAGCCATGGTGCTTCCCATGAACAAGTAAGTCCCTTGAAGAGGGGGCGAAAGTCCATTGCAGTCAACTTGGGTAAAGCGCAGTGTAGTATATCAGTATATCATCTTATATCACTGGTTGGTGGTTTCAACCATCGTGAAAAATATTAGTCAGTTGGGATGATTTTCCCAATATATGGGAAACATGTTCCAAACCTCCAACCAGATCATCTTATTTTTGCGGGTTTTTGATGACTTGCCAAAAGCGAAGAAATTTGTCAATCACCTGCAAGGCTGTAATGTATGCTGTGTTTGAGTGTATTTGGTCATGTTTGGAACGAGTGGGTTCTACCATGGTGTACCATTAGCCAACCAAACACATGTTTAGCCGTATAGTTTCTTCCTCCATTTCCAGCTTGAACACACGACCCATCAATCTACAGTGTGGCACTGCAAATTCACTCTGGTTTCTGGCAGGTACATCTAGAGTTGGGTGGGTTTATAAATCAACTTACCCTCTGACCCTCCGACATTTTGAAATAATTAGCTATCCAACATGGCCCATGTTTTATGATTATCGATGATTCACCCCTTGAAAATGATGATTTTCAATGATTTTCACTGTTTGCAGACTGCCGATTGGGAGGGCACCGTAGAAAACGGGTCCCGTTTTCGATTCCAACCATCCCAGTTGGCCCAGCTACTCTTCCTCGAGCGTGGAGAAGAGTTTCACGTTGTACGGTTTGAAGGCACGGACCTTCAAAAGAGAATGATGGCTGGAATGACTGGAATGGAGGTTTTATTCATGGTTAATCGTTATGGTAAAATCATCCGACCAAATGGAGACTTTGCTGTTGCCATGATTACATATGATTACTGGATGGTATATCGAATATCAATGGGCTTTATTTGGCTGAATACATCTGAATACTCATTCACTCACCTGAAAATAGCTGAAGCTTGCGGCCTATGGGGATTCCCCGAATCCTGGCCGCAAACTTTCCACGACGCGATGGTGATCAAATTCACCCAGCATTTGGAATGGGACCCCACTTGGATTCATAAGGGCCATAAGGGTTCCGATGATTCGTTTGTTGTTCCAATCCAACCGTTTCAAGGAACATCAACGATCATCAAAGACATGGAAAACAAGCTGCCAAAGAAGTTCCAAGAGATCTCTAGCCAAAAACAGAGATCGAGTCCGGCCTTCATCGTCGACTCCCTGAGGTTGCGTGCGACGGTGCTCCACAGCCATTCCCAAGCGTTCTCATGGGCGGTGCTCCATTGCTTCGGAAGCCTCGGGGGGGTCTGCCACCAACGCCCTGGCTCTGTGACACCCGAAGGACTTGCGCATTTGATGATGGTTACCCTCTGGAAATTCAACATAGCTATGGGCAATGTTAAATTACAGAAGGTAATGCTCAGTATATGAAACACCAACGGCCATCTAAAGAGGTGATTAAGACGAAACAGTCAACCATCAAACCAAATCCCTCAATAAAAAAAACATCAGCCCCCACTGCCATCGACCAGATCCGGCCACTGTACGTAGTGGTGTCTTGCCCCATGCTAGTCTCAAAAGTTTCCAAGTCTACAGTGGTATTAATTACCATACATTACCATTCATTACCCACTTTGAGACAAGGGTAACTGGCCCACTCCTCTTCTAGCGTTCCATGGGCTACCAGGTATCTGGTAGCGGCTACCATGGATATCCCATTGCTATCTTACATTGCCAGTATGTTTATGGCCAACCTCAGGTACACCGCGGTACCCCCATTGCATCATCCTTCATCCATGCCTGGAAGTTGCCCACGCCATCAACTATCATCCCCCCAACGCTCAGCCAACAAAGGGAGGTTGCAAGACAATTTCCATGTAAAAACCCAGCATTCACAGGGTCGATGTTTACGAATTGGGGTACTTGGATTTGTTGCAGGGACAATAGTTAAAACCAGCCAAACTATTCCCAGTAATTAGATTCCTGCAAAAAATGGATTCACACGGATTAGCGAACGTGAACATCAAATGAAAATCACAGTTCATCTTAGGAGATGATGGTGTATGGCAAATGCCGGTTTCCCCTACAATCCCTTCATAATGTCCTCCATACGATGTGTGGCCGCATCACAGAAAGCCGGAAGCCGTGGGTGCCAAGTCGCAGCGAACGCAAGGCTGCGAGCATCACAGGTTTGAACTTCTCAAACTCGATGGACTGGGCAAGTTCAACCAGCGCGCTGGGAATCCAGCTGGTTTGTGTCTTGAACCGGAAACCAAGGGAATCAAGGGAACCAAGGGATCCAAGGGATCCAAGAGAACCAAGGGAACCAAAAGAACCAAGGGAACCCAGGGAACCAAGGGAAGGGATCGAAGGGAACCCAGCAAACCAGGGAACCAAGAAGGGAACCCAGGGAACCAAGTTGAAGGGATGGCCATTTTTTTCGGGTGAATGATCACGAGTGAATAATTTCTCCGCCTGCGATCTGACGATCAAATTGATGGCCAACAGGTCGCACTCCTGGCGTTGGTAAAAAAACGACGAGTTGGGAGACCTCCACAGACCTTTGAAGGAAGATGTTCACGAACAACAAACATCGTCTCTTATATAAGGTGATGTGTTTTAAATGCTCAAGCTTCACAAGAATCTCAAGTCTCTCAGGAGAGGTTCACATCATGTTCCGACAAAAATGGGACGTTAGAATCGCCTCTTGAAGGTGCACCGGGCTGGAAATCATATCCACCAATACCTGGAAGGCTGGAAGGCCCCAGATTTCTGTTTTTCTAAGTGTCTAGTATTGGGTTTGAACGTACTTGAACTATCAAAACTATAGACTAAAGTTTTCCATTTTGGAGATATAATTTTGTTGATTTCCAAAGTTTCTAGTATTGAACGACTCATGTTTTTTATTTCTTGGGGGCGTGCCCAAGTTCGACCCACACACGCATATATACATATATATATATATACATAGTAAAATAAATAAATAATTAATAAATAAACAAATAAAAATATACATATTTATATATATATATACAACTTTTGGCACCAGTCAATGGTGCCAAATGATGCTGTCACGAGCTACCATGGCATGGATAACGAAGGTGGAGGGGAACATCTAGAAATTGAGAAGGGAACACTTCTGAAACATGCCAGGTTTTATTTTTTTCCGCCCTCCCACGGTGACCAAAGAGAGCCAGCACTTTCATGAGGGTTTAATGTACGTCAGCCCCAAATCTCACGATTGATCATCCTACGTTCCATCAAAATTGATGTTTTGGGGAATACTCCATCTTCGGACACGCCCAAGGCCACCATTCATTGCTGAAATCCAGTTAGTTGATGCTAAAATCCACCATGTTTGGATAGTGGAATTCTCGAAACCCATGGGTGGTGATAACCTCAACGCAAACAAAGGCCAAGCAACATGGAAGACCTTCAACAGCTCTTCCATCCAGCCTCCAAAACTCATCAACATCCACTGGTTTGGGAGGGGGCAGTGGATCAGAACGAACTGGATCTGACCAGTCACTAATTGGGGTCGGTTTTCTGGAAGCATGAGAGACAATGCACAGGACAGAAATGAATTTATATAAGAATTGGATCATCATCATCATCATCATCATCCTCATCATCATCATCATCATCCTCCTCATCATCATCATCCTCATCATCCTCATCATCATCATCATCATCCTCATCACCATCATCCTCACCATCATCTCATCATCATCATCCCCATCTTCCTCATCATCCTCATCAGCATCAACCTCCTCCTCCTCCTCATCATCATCATCATCATCCACATCATCCTCATCATCATCATCCTCATCATCCTCATCATCATCATCATCATCCTCATCATCCTCCTCATCATCATCATCATCCTCGTCCTCATCATCCTCACCATCATCATCATCATCATCATCATCTTCATCATCATCCTCACCACCCTCATCATCATCGTCCTCATCATCATCATCATCATCCTCATAATCCTCATCAACCATCATAATCCTCCTCGTCCTCATCATCATCATCCTCATCATCCCCCTCCTCACCCTCATCCTCATCATCATCATCATCATCCTCATCATCCTCATCATCATCCTCATCATCCTCATCATCCTCATCATCCTCATCATCCTCATCCTCCTCATCATCATCCTCACCACCCTCATCATCATCATCATCATCATCATCATCATCTTCATCATCATCATCATCCTCACCACCCTCATCATCATCATCGTCCTCATCATCATCATCATCATCATCATAATCCTCATCAACCATCATAATCCTCCTCCTCCTCCTCATCATCATCATCCTCACCATCCCCCTCATCATCCTCATCCTCCTCATCATCATCCTCATCACCATCATCCTCACCATCATCTCATCATCATCATCATCATCATCATCATCCTCATCACCATCATCCTCACCATCATCTCATCATCATCATCATCATCATCCTCATCCTAATCATCCTCATCATCATCATCATCCCCATCATCCTCATCATCATCCTCATCATCCTCATCATCCCCATCATCATCATCACCATCATCATCATCATCCTCACCACCCTCATCATCATCATCATCATCATCATCATCCAACATCATCCTCATCATCCTCATCATCCTCATCCTCATCATCATCATCCTCATCATCATCCTCCTCCTCATCATCATCATCAGCATCATCATCCTCATCATCCTCATCATCCTCATTATCATCATCATCACCCTCATCATTCTCATCATCATCATCATCATCACCATCATCATCATCACCATCATCATCATCATCATTATCATCATCCTAATCATTATCATGCTCATCATAATCTTCTTCATCACCATCATCATAATCATCATCATATAATAGTTTGTTAAAACAAATCTTGCAACATATTGCCAAAAGTAACACATGCAATGAGCATCTTTGACACAACAATATAAACATTCAACTACTTTTGAAGGGACCAGGGCCAGGGCCCTGCAAGGCTAGTGGAAATGCATCAGTGTTTGAAAAATCCAAGGCCCAAAAATTGCCAATAAGTAGTTAGGAAGAATAATAGTGAATTACTAGTGTTATTACATATAGAATAACAGCGAGTTACTAAAATCAGGAACTATAATTGTCAATCATACTGTAAAACATACTCTATATATATATATACACGTATGCATGTATACATGTATACAGTATTGCTAGTGAATAATATTGAACTACTATCAGTGAATCAGGATACCAAGGGACCATAGTGGCCCTTGTCGCTTCCGTGGACTGACAGGATCAGCTCCCTGGTGGTGGCAAAAGCCTGGTGGGAAAATTACACCCTGAACCAGGAATTTTGGGAAAAACAGTAGCATTCCGTCTGATATATCAAAGTAGTTAAAAACCAAAAAAAAACATTTCATCAGCAAAATCAGAAGTACCTAGTTCACCTTCGCGATAGACACTTAAATATCACGTTGACAGGGGGCCTATGGCCATAGGGATGTTCTAAGAGTCTACCAGTAAGTGGTTGTCTGCCATTCTAAAATAGATTGCACTAGGGGTCTCCAGTCATGATCAGTCTTATGTTGGCACATCTCACTATATACAGTGTGAGAACCTACAGTATTATCTATTACAGCCAAAAGTATCCACATGGGGACATTCAATCTTACCTGCATTTGTTTCGCATTCTCCGGCAGGAACAACACGTGTGCGAAAAAACACATGCCTCACTCCATGCACAGAAACACACTTATAACATGGAACTCAAGATTTTGCAAATGTTCCAAATGTGCTAAAATGGCATCATTTTCTAAGTGACAACTTCGAACACCAACATCATTGATATTCAGATGTTCCGGGTGTTTTTATGTTTTTTGTTCCCACTTGGAAATCCATGATGTTCTAATGATCCCAGCTAGCCGCGTTTGATTACTGTAATGGGTAATTACAAAAAATACTGCCAAATACCACGTTTGTAAACACCACTTATAGATGATGTATGGCATACGTATGATGATGTTCCAATTCTTTTACCATTATTGTTTTTAAAAACATTATGTATATATGTATGATATTTTCCAACTCTTTTCCCATTAATTATGGTCAAACATCGTAAACGCGCACTTGGCGCGTCGCCTTCAGTCTTTTGGCCCATGACTTCATTGCTGAAGGCGCACATTCGACCGAAACCTTGGAGATAGAATGATAGTGGTCGTCTCAAGCCATGTCCGTCTTATCGCCAAATATAGGTTGTTTGATGTGAATCCTCCCAAATAGCGTGGAAATTGAAGTGATGTATACACTTAAATTTGGTTTCTCTATCAAAAAAATATGTAAGTCAAATCTGTAAAGCAAAAATATTGTTTTCGCGCACCACTGTCGGGTATAGAAATATTTTTTTTCACCATTGAGATCGGACTGGTGGGATCCGGTGATGATATTGAGTAATGTCATGAGTCATAGTTCATCCTATTAATATACTTCAATAATTACTGATAAATGTAATCATATGTCATCATAGTTTGAGACATTGAGCAGAAATATTAGCCTAGAGACTCAACCTCGGATCCTGCAACTGCCAAGTCTGCCAAGTGGCTGAAGGTCTCCGCGCCTTCACGTTTGACGCTCTCTTCTTTTACCATATCATCCCCTTCTTCCCCTGCTTCCTCCTCAGGCTTTCTGGGAAACCCATTACTGGGCTGACATCGGAGCACGGCCGTTGAAAAGAGGACAAACTCTCAACGAATCTCAAACATGTTGAAAAAGAACTCGAAATTATATTGATGCTATGTTTCGTAGTGCAAACTGAGGGTCTGGGTAGTTTGGATGACATGTGATGAGCTTACTTGTTATATAGCATCATGGGCTTGGGTATCAAGTCGCTGGCTTAATTGCAGTGTTTCACTTCGTGTGAAGGTGATGTTTGATGGTGATGAGAAGGATGAAGAGGAAAAGGAGGAGATGTTTGAAATTAATAGGAACTATTGTTCTTGATATATTTGATATTTATATATATATATATATATTATATATATATCTCTCATATATATATATATTATATTATATATATATCATATAATTATATATATAAGATATATAATTATTATATATATAGTTGATATGCGCAACTGTCCATTGTAATTCCACGCGCCCCGACGTAGCGACGCCCGAGGGCTCGGAGGCGCCTTCGATTGTTTCGAGGCGAGCTCTTCCTTTTCCTGCGACCCAGCCGCGGCAACGGACGTTGTTTCAACGTCCATCCCGAAGCTCGACGAAGAATTTAACGTTGGTAAAGCATGGTAAAGCAATAAATGAATGCTATAAACATCTATAAACCATGAAAATACTGGTGGTTTATTGTCTGTTGCTTGGCTAGTTAAAGTTGTTCCCTGTTCTAGTTGGAGATCGCTACAAATGCTGACTACCAGGGTTGGCTCCACGTTGCAAAAGCATGGGATTCAAATTTAGTTGATGTCCTCAAATCACCAAAGCGATCTGTATTGTCAATACCAAATATTCTGGTCCCCCCTTTTGCTACCACCCTTTGTTCCAAAATTCAAGGCGGTCTACATATATATCGGCATTCAAAACAAAGCGCAAACATGATTGTTTGCTCCCGTTTGCCACAGGTTTTTTGTAAAAGCTGTGCTATACAAATGGATTCTGACTACAGTAGGCATCAAGTTGTGGATCTTCAAGTGCCCTCCGGTAATCCTTTTTTTTGGGCGGTCATGGGAACTCAAGTGTCTGTGGGCCCGCGTTGCGACTGCATTCAAAAGGTCCGTGCGAGCAAACTGATGTTTTTTTTTGTTTTGTGTGTCTGTTTGCGTTGATTGAAAATCAAAGGTGGCAATTGAAAATCCACCATTTATAGAGGCGTTTCCCATCAGCGCCATCTTTAAATACTCTCCATCTCATGAAGTACTGCTTGAAAATTGCTTCCCAGTCCCATGGGCTATCATCCCCAATAAATGAGGTAGTATAAGCCCCTAGTTCTTAACCAATCAACCAGTTCATATATAATTTCTCGGGGACATTCCAGCCAGCCACGTTTGATATCCAGCAACGTCGAGTCCTTCGCCGAGGCTTGCACAACGGTCCAATCTTCCTGCTGTCCACTGGTATTTTTGAAATTTCATAGGAATATTATAGAATGGGATATACAACAGGGCTTTAATTGAACCATCAAAAGTACGGAGTTTCAGAACCCATCCTCCCAATCAAATAAATGTGCACATATATATATATAAATATAATGTGTGTGTGTGTTAAATTCCGCATGGGACCCAAAATGAAGAGATCCAACGGGTTCCATGATCCAATACCAAAATAGGGCCTGCCTAAGGGGTATTTAAGGAAACAGGGGGAATGAAACACCTGAACTGCGTCACCTTGAGGAAGACGGATACTGAAATATGGGCTGAAATGAAGACCAGACCTTAGGGTGTAGTATTGATAGAACCTTCAGATTGAAATCAGTCAGGTTGAATATCAGTATTTTCTTGGGGCCAAAAAAACACAGTCTTTGAAATGGGACGCATTCTTTCCAATTCAGTTTGAGCTTCTGTGGATGGCCATTGTATCTTATTTTAGGTAGAATCATGCTAGATCACCTACTGTACATGGTAGCCCAACCTTGTTGTAGGGTACTTATATGGGTGCTCGAAAGCCCCTTTAATTCGTTCGATCATATTCATATTCAATTTATCTACCACAAGCTCAAGATTTATTGGACTAATGTTCCCCAACTCAAATATATCATTTTGTTCCTGGATAGATCTTCATTTTCCTCAATATTGTTGGTTAAATCTACCATGAACCTTCCATGAACCTCAGTTATTGATATCTGGTCAATTCGATCCATGCTGATCATGGACCTGGACAAAGGCAAAAAAATCGCAAAAACAGTATTCAACTGCTCCTTCTATAGTCATACCTTATCGAACCATAAACATCACAAAGCCCTAAATGGGACTCCAAAATCAATAACTTGATTAAAACTAGTTAAAACACCATCCCCCAAATATCCCCAGTCATCACCATTTTTATAGGTGGTATAAACCATTCCCAGTCATGAGTGGTTAATGACATTGCTTTAACCACATTAGATCCATTGGGTGCGGGACCCAGGGCCCAGCTTCCCCAAAGAAAGTGCCTTGATGATCCGAAGGCGCTCGCCATAGGTGTCCCCCACAAACCTGGCCAAAGATACTCCACGAGTTCCCGTGGGCTTCCCCAAAATTGGGATAATCATTGGATAACTTTGGAGAATCCTTTGATAATTACCATATATTACCATCCATAATCTTGCCATCTTGGGATCCATATTAATATGATGACGATGACGATGACGATGACGATGATGATGATGATGCTGATGATGATGATGGTGCTGGTGGTCAGTAACGCATCTTTCTTTTTGAATCTCGGACCGTCCAGATGATCGTCGAACAATTAAAGTTTTTTTCTGGGGAGCAATGAAACATGGCAATGGGAAATGCCCCCTATACATGAACAGTTAAATGGCAAAACTGCTTTACGTGTTGGATTTTCCGTTGCCATGTATGATTACCAAATGGTGTACACATCGCATGGATGTCCATCATCATTCATCACACATAGCGCTAGGGATGCATATCCAATCTGGTTGGTGGTTTCAACTCATCCCATGTTAGTTGGTAATGGTAAAAAAAAAAACATATATATATATATATATATTACATATGTAAATACAAATAACATGCGTATATATGATAATAATTATCATCATCATAATCATTTTAACTAATAATAATCATAATCATAAAATATAAAAAAAAGAAATAGACTATATACATCTATAATATATATATATAAAGAAACTTAATAATAAAAAAATAAAATAAAAACTATACACATATACACAATTATAAACATATCTTAGAGATTGGTCAGTGATAAATTTCAAGCTCCCAGCGACCCGTCGCCGCCCGTCGCCTGTAGCAGGAGCCGCAATAGCTTAACATCGTCTTCCAGGCCGCGTTGGTGCCAGGAGGCAAGTTGGGCCTAGTGCCGCTGGCAGAGGCTTGGGGATAGGAAAAACCATGGGGAAAAACCATGGGAAAACCATGGGAACATCATCTAAAATTAGATCATTTTCCCACAAAAAATATAAACTTTATAAACCTCTTGGGTTTCGTTCGGGGATTTTCCATGATTTTGCAGTCAGCGGGTTTGATTACCACAGGGTAACCCCTGCAACTATGGCTAGACATCCACTTATATACACAGGAACTGGAACGCCCACCATGTTGGCTATGGTCACCCCACCATCATTGGGGATTCCTCATGAGAGATATCTGAACACCTATTCTGACTTGGAATTGCTTCAGGACCACCCCAAAAAACTACAACAACGGTATGCCCTATAGATTCCCCAAGTAGTGGAATTCCCATTAGGAAAAAAACACATCTTCACCAAATCCAGGATTAAAGGGGGATGACCATGCCCCCACACGACAATGCAAAAGCCCAGCGAAATGTTGCTGAATCCCCCACATCCCACTGCATTCCCTTCACTCCAATGGTAAGTAAAAAATGCATTTTTTGGTAGGGTTCCAAAAGGCAGTGGCCAAATTGGTCTATTACTGTAAATCCTCACTAATTATCTCAAGATATCTACTGTAAACCTTACACCCAAGAGGTATTGGAGTTATTTTCGAAAATTTGGCTAACCATTAGATTCCCAACTGTTTGTCGGGGTTGATCCCCATTGTTTGTTGGTATCACAATATATCTCTTTCCATAGCCTTCTCATAATATCAGCACTGGTAGGTTGATACCACCGGAATCCACATTTTTCAATCATTTGTCGTGGTTTTATTTCTGCTTTTATCCACATGTTTGTTGCTTGAATCACCGTCTGTTTCTTTCACTCAACCCATCCGTCACCATGGCACACGTTCTGGTTCAAAAGCTCCAGAAAGGCATCCTGCACGCGACCCACGCGCAGCTCCGTGATTTCGAGGTTCAAATGCCTAAAGGAGCAATTTCCGCGGACGGTTCTTACATTGAACTTGGGTGAACATTTCTGGGATGCTGAACATCAACTTGCAATATATTGAAACAACTTAGATAGATCTTTGGGAGGTTGCATTTGTGATACCTTTTTATCCTGGATGTGCTTGAAGGACGATGAGAAATGTGGACTAGCCAATATTGGTAACAATTTCAATCAGCACATCCAAGATTGCCAGGTGATGGGTCTTTAGCCAAAATGGGGATACAGGAAAGGGTCCCCCAAAGAATAGCGAAGTTGGTCTAAGTTGGTTATTTATAGCAAAGCCGGGATTTGAATGGTTGATATTGGTTGATAAATATGCAGTTGGATGGAGGTATAAATATAAACCAACTTTTAACGCCTGGGGGGACCCTTCTGTAAAATACGGCAACGGATGATCTCATGAGTATACCATGTGCGCTGGCAAACATGGGGATAGTTGATAACAAACCACAAAATAGGGAGGGATGTAAGCCAGCATGATGGGCAATATAATATAACCAAGAATTGCCAGGTAAATCCTATTTGTATCTAATAATTATATATAATTATTGGATTTTTGTCCTCAAAGTGCTATGGGAAGCTTTCAGGAAAGCTCTGGCAATGGGGATCCCTTCATTGGAGAATGAATCCACAGCTTGGCGCGATCCCATGAGCAATGTGGCAAAAAAACCTTCCCATGGAATCCATGGACCAATGGACCAATGGAGAAAAACCATATTCTATGGTTATTTTTTAGAACGTAACTGTTATATAACTGTTATATCTTTCCCATACCATGACCAGTTTCATCGTTTTAATATGTCTTCATCCAAAAAAGGCCAACAAAGATCAGAAAACGGAGAAACCATGGATAATAAGGGCTTGTTGTCCGAATGAATGTTGAATGCCAGGTCCGCAACCCCAATTCCGACCGTTCGTTGATGTCGGATCATGAGGATTTTCCCCCGAGCTACCAACATCATCGACAACGGATTGAATTACTGTAATGGAATATATTATACTGCAATGGAATATATTATAATATATTTAATCTACAAGAAAACCAAAAAAAAAACAAATTTAAGGATTTCCTGCACATGTTTCCCTCCAACTCTGGGACATTGAGGGCTTTGTTGCTGGGCTAAAACCACTTTGAAGAATGGCTCCCATCGCCAGGTCATGCCAGGTCCCAGCAATCAAGCATCAACATCAAGCAACCAAATACCAACTTGCGAAAATTCGTGAAAACAACTGACACTGTTGACCTCTTGAAACCTTGCTTTCCTATTGGATCTATTCCTTTTGGGGCCTTTTTCTGGGCGTATTTCTTTGGCTTAGGATTTCATCGGGAACTCAGCCAAGGAGCTTAAATGCCAAGGTCTCGACGTAAATCTTCAGCTCATCAAAGTCTTCTGCCTTCTCCAGCAGAAGTCGAAAGCCTTGGAACCGGGACGGGGCGCTGCGGTTCCGCTGAAGTTTTCCACTGGGGTTTGCCATAGAGTCATGGGGGTACCCCAATAGCTGGATGATTTCGGGGTACCCCTATTTTGGGAAACCTCCATATGACATATGATACCATGAAATGGGCCATCGTTACTTCTCTTGGACCTGTAAAGTTTAGTAATGTTTTATTCACCATGGGAACCTTAAACCGTCCCATTCTTGGGAGCGGCTTGCAGCTTCCATGTAGATATCTTGGTCTATAAATCCGTAATTAACCTGCGATCAAGAAGCACGAACGAGGCACTGAATCATGTGTGAATCTAAGAGTCAAATAACCTAGTTTACCACATTTTACCGCCATAGTAGTAATTCATAATTGACCACTGGCCAAAATTAGTAATTGGGATTTTCCGCGTGATGTAGGACGCACTTGAAAGTGCCGCCTCTGAAGCGATCCCCACCCAACTGGCCAGGCAACAGTTGAAAAAGCGAAGGGACATTACCGCTCTGGGTGTCTTGAAACTGTCCTGCCGACATCCAACCACAGCACATATATGGTTTCCTAATGTTTCCTATGGGCTGAACTTGGGACCTGAAGCCATCAACATTTGGGGACGATTGACCCAACGGCCCACCATCATGTTTTCAGGGGGGGACGACAGGGTTCTGGATCCCAAATTCAAATAGATAGATGGGCCAGAAATCAGCCCAATCAGCAAAATCAAAGCGGAAATTCAGGCTGCCTCAGAATGGATCATTAAGCCTTTGTTGCTGGACAGTTGCGGCCTGTATTCCTAATTCCAACATTTCTCGCTCCAAAAAAAATTGAAATTTGGCGAATCCTGATGTTTGTAAGGTGAACTCCGGTATTCCTGTTTAATTCTCTCTTGAAAATTCTTAGTTTCAATTACCCAAGAAATTTTCATAGAGAATCTGCTCAATTTTGCCATCACTTGGGTTTCCAAAAGAGCCTCCTGTTGTTTTGACCATGGCTTTACATGGTTTTCCATGGTTTTTTCCATTGTTTTCCCTCCTTGATAGCCACCAATGCCATGATCTTCGTGCCGTAAATGGCATCTCCCACGGCTTCACGGTCGTTCCCCAGGGATTGCCTCGGTGTTTCTGCAAGGCTAACAGTGGGTGAAGGTCATGTGCATATATGCCATATGTTCACCGACCATGCATATGTTTTATAGGATTCTGGCTATCTGGTGAACATAACATATGTATATAAGTTCTATATAAGTTCTATATGCATGCAATGATGCCATTTTTTCTGGATGCATACGTAAATCCAATGCCATCAACTGCCATAAACCATCCTATTCACCAACCATCGGGCTTATTTTATCATTTTACGTCATCGTCATCCAATTTACTAGGGGCATATAATACGGTAGATATACAGTGTATAGATAGATAGATAGATAGATAGATAGATAGATAGATAGGTAGAGAGATATATAGATAGATGGATAGATAGATAGATAGGTAGGTAGATAGATAGATAGATTAGATAGATTAGATAGATTAGATAGATTAGATAGTTTAGATAGATTAGATAGATTAGATAGATTAGATAGATTAGATAGATTAGATAGATTAGATAGATTAGATAGATTAGATA
>Ga0126342_10012010_pt1 | contig 15461 bp, 13 predicted proteins | sample Cyp1metagenome_FD_92528 | JGI IMG/M metagenome (GOLD analysis project Ga0126342, IMG submission 92528) | Coral microbial communities from Lord Howe Island, Old Settlement Bay, Australia - Cyphastrea 1 metagenome | ecosystem: Host-associated > Invertebrates > Cnidaria > Coral ...
AATTCATATGAATTACCCTCTGGTAAACTAACAGTTTGCGAACTGGAAAATCACCATCTGCAAGTTCGGTAAACCAACGAACTAAATGGGCCATTTTCAATAGCTATTTTGACATAACCAGAGGGTATCCCCATATATTCCCATGATTTCCCCATAAAACCATATAAAACCTCCATTTCTAGTGGATATGTCCTTGGGTTGACATGCTCTTGGGTTGACTCCAGTTGACTCCCCCCTTTTTTAGACACAGCCGCTACAACGTTGCCGACCATTGCCCGTTGCGTTCCCCAACGACTCGACTACGACTGGTTTTTCCTGAGATGGGCTTCACTACTGGGATGACATGGATAGACATACAGTCATAAAGTCATACATGCATTACATACGTACAAGATACATAGATAGGTAGATGATGGTAGATGGATAGATGGATGGACAGATAGGTAGGTAGATGGATAGATAGATGGATAGATAGATAGATGGATAGGTAGATACATGTATACGTGCACATCTGCATATGTGCATACGTGCATATTGGATGATGGGACGATCGGCATCTTTCCGGTAGATTTTCCCACCAAGGATTACACCCTAAAAAGAGACGTAGAATTCCACTAAAAGATATACTGAACAGATCACTTTTCTAGATTTTTTGGCTGCAATTTATTCATTTTTGGGATGGATTCATTTTGGGTAGCCGGAGATGGCATGACCAAAATCGTGCCAGGCTGAAGCTGAGACGTCGGAGGAAGGCGACCTTCAGGGGTGCACCCGTTATAGCTGTGGTGAAACATATCATAATACAGTATACCCTCTGGTAATTTAACATAGCTATTGAAAATGGCCATTTATAGAATTTATAGTGGATTTTCCCATTAAAAATGGTGATTTTCCATAGCTATGTTAAATTACCAGAGGGTATCCACTTGATTCACTGAAACTACGTTTCCAAGTGCAAACATGGGGATATTTAACTGGCAGCATACCAGGATATGTCAGAATATACATATGATCATATGATCATTGCACGGGGGATGAGGGACCTCTGCTGCTGTTTGGTGTTTGTTTTTTCATCCGACAAATGGGGTAAGTTAACATGGATCAGCCAGTTTACGGGATTAGCATGGAACAATATTAATATCCACCTTGAAAGAAACTAAGGTTTAAAATATGTGGGGCCAACATCATTTCTGGGGTCATTTTTTGCGGGTGCAAATGGGGGCCCAAAATTGTTCACATGGACCATAATTTAAGGTGTTCTGAAGGGGTCAAAAGTGCCGACTTTCCATGTGCAAGTGTCATTTTGCAACCATCCAGATTCCATACAGGCCAAATATCCTTCAGGGGGGTTGAAATTCCCAACCGCCTTTGGATTGTCGGAGGATCACACGACATGCTGTCACATGTGTCACACACGGTAGAAACATCAGCAGGACATCTACAATTCCCTGGTGTATGAGAGAGCTTTTCCTTGGCGGTGATGGTGATGGTTTTGGAAAATGTGTGTGCAAAATCTTTCTGGGACCATGGCATGGCGAACAGAGCAAGAAATCCTTTCACATCCTTTCGTGGGACTTGAGAATTGTTTGCTTCCCCGAATCAGTGAATGGTCAACTGATAGCAAACCCGCAGCTTAGATATGGATATATGGATAGATATGGTTAGATTGCTAAAGCCTGTAAAACTGCAAACTCCACGAGTTTGCACTGAAAAGTCTCAGATAATTGCAAGATATTTTGGCCACCTCGAGTCTGGTTCAATACACCTTTACTTCACACATGGACCGTTTCTTCGCAAACGATTTGAGTTTGGGTCATTTGTTTCGGAGTAATGTATTAGTACCATTGAGTACCATTTTGCCGGTTGAGATCTACTTTTTTTGTGTATAAAATCGTTTCCACTTTGAGTTGGCGAGTTAAACCCATTCAAATATCCCGCTAGACAGTCCCCATTGTAAATAACGACACATATAATCAGATGTAAGCAGATTTAAACATATATCATTATACATATATATATACATATGCTGTACAAAATATACAATACATACATACATATACATATACATATATATATATACAATACTTTGGATGAAGCCGTCATCGTCCCGCGCGGCTCGAGGCGCATCGAAGGGCGGCCTCGTCGAGGCGCGGCGTAGCCGGTATTTTTATCGGTTACGAACTAGGGTCTTATAATGTCTTATGCCACCTAATTTCTAGATAATTTATATGATATATATATATGTGGTAATTAACCATAATTTCTAGATGGTATAAACCGTAAATAAATAAATAAAAAAACATATATATATATATATATGATATGTCATATGGTATAACACTATCATATATGATTAATGGTGATTTTTATGGGGATATTACCATCCATAAATCACTATTCATATACCATAAAGATTGTGGATTATCCAGCAAAAAATCACCATTCTTCATCCCCATGCTTTTTTTAGCCATTAATGTGGGTAAAACAATGTCATAAACCACCCATGACTGAAAATATGGGTTAATACCACCTATTTATGGTGTTTTTTCCAATCCCTGGGTATTTTACTGGGACTTTTTACGCAATCAATAATCAACCATACTGGGAAACCAGAAAATCAACCATTACTGGGACTTCGTATACCCTGGTTACTAAGCCATAATATGTTACCCTCTGGTAAACTAACATAACTATGGAAAATCACCATTTTCAATGGGAAAAATCCACTATAAATGGTCATTTTCAATAGCTATGTTAGTTTACCAGAGGGTATCCTGCCTAATTTTACCGGGGATGATGTTCTAAGCCATAGGATTGGGACACCGTTTTCAACCTGATGAGATTCATGATATTTATCTGACCAACCCACATTTTTTTCCTCATTAAATGGATATGTCATATGATACCAATAAAATGATTAGTGGTATACACATATAATCATTTTATAATATGTGGATGTGTCTGAAAATGGGTTGGAACATGTTGTATACCGCCAATAGAAAGTGCCATGAACGAATGGGGGGAAATGAGAATTCACCGTACCGGATTTTGGGGCACCCGGGCACTCGCTGCGAACACCCGGTTTCGATTGTTTTACCATGTTTTACCATCCGGAAATCTGCTAAAGATGGAGGTTTTAATGGGAAAATCATCCAATATATTCCAATATAACAAATGGGGGATTTCCCATTGCCATGGTATATCCAGTGATATCCCTCCAACCAACAAGACTGATCTGTGGGCAGTGGTGCGGGCCATGGCCCATTTAGTTCGATGATTTGCCTATTATTTTCATGAGATTTTTCCTTCCGTAGGTATGTTAGTGCATACATACTGCCCATCTATGTGTCTATGTGTTGCTCAAATTTTCCTATAGTACTATTTTTTTTGGGTCTGGCATGCTTCATATCCAACATTCTACAACCAATTCTTTGCCCACTAAAATCTAGGTGTTCTCAATGGGAAAATACTGTGTCTCTTTTTGGCTGAGCCCCAAGATATATATATATACATATAAATACACACGCACACACACAATCACACATATATATATATATATATATCCACCTATGTATGTATTTATCCTAGTATGGTCAGTTTTATACCCCCATGTTGGTTGGTTGGATCCTCCATTTTTGACAGCCCCCACCATTTTTGACAGACCTGGCAAAAGCGGTCGCTTGTCAAATGCATGTTTATATTTATAATTTATATATATATATATATACACACATATATATATACACACACATATATATATATACACACACATCCGGCCCATATCCAACCCCAAAAAATCACAAAAAACCTAGGTCAATCTACTTGGATCTGCACCCCAGGCATCGTAAGTGGTTTATAATTTATAAACCCTAAATAAGCATAGTAAGCCCGATATAATCCATTACATGTGGGCAACCCAGTAATGAACCTATTGTTTGGAGATGGTTTATACTTCATACCACCCATTTATGATGATTTTGGGGATGGTTTATGATTGGGTTTAGCTTAAAACTATCTCCAAAATCACCATTTTTATGGGTGGTATGAACATGTATAAACCATATATAAACCATGTATAAACCACATATAAACCATGTATACCATATATAAACCATATATATATACACCATATATAAACCATATATAAACCATATATAAACCATATAGAAACCATATATAAATCATATAAGCCATCCCCAAATGGTGGGTAAAAGCCTGAGTCCCACAACCCTAGGCCTGGAACGTTCTGTTGGGAAGCACCAGCTTGTCGTGTCTCATCGCAATGGTGGCATGCTTCGAAGGCGGGTGGGGGTTGCACTTGGAGCAAGACATTATGAGAAATTTGTGTTTTGGAACGCCCGGAAAAGAAGGAAATATACAGTAAGGTTCCCTGAACAATTGTGGTAAATTTCTTATCATTATTATTAGACCATTATTAGTTATTATTATATAGCGTTATTATTATTATTAAATATATTATTATTATTGTTATTATTATTATTATTGTAGTTTGAGTTGACTTTTCTACCTTCTTCGAGCTTGTTATCCACAGTCTGACCACCATAAGTTGAGATACACACACACACACCCTTTAAGTATGGCTTGTGCCAGGGTATCCCCTGGGAAAGTTTCTCATGGACACGGGGCTCATTAAGATACTGATACCTCCGGGCCTCCGGGCCCCAAAAATCTTGCTGCTTAAGATAGATGCGATTTTCTCGTTGCTTCAAATATGTTCAAATAAACATCGTGGTCGTTTACAAAGCTATTTGTTGCTTATTAAATCGTCATATTTGTCTTCATTAAAGCCAACTTCTTGCTGGTTAAATCAATCAAATCTCTCATCACAACAGCAATTGGTGGCCCGGAAGCAGCAATCGAAGACAGTGACGAGCCAGGCGCGATGTATGCCTTTGTCTTCAACTGGACCCCATCCTTGGAGACGCCCACCGCGCCTTGGCGCTGTGGAAACGCCCGGAAATGGGTTGGCAACGGTGGACTATAACCCATTATATAATATATAAATAAAAAAATATATATATATATATATAATATAGATACAGTCACTCTCAAAAAGCTAGAAAAGTCGATAGTCTCTATTTTAGCAGGATTTTGTTTCTCTATCTTTTTTGGGTTATTACCATAGGGGGTTATACTACTCAATTTATTGGGGATTATGAGAACCCATCTATGGGGATACCTATTAATCAATCAATGCAATGGGAAGGGATAGATATCCACCTGGCCTCATAAATTGTCTCGTGAGTGAGCCAATTGTCTTCAGCTCCAGCTGCCTGCTGGAGTAGCATTTGAAGTTAAGTTTACCCTCTGGTAATTTAACATAGCTATGGAAAATCACCATTTTTAATGGGAAAATCCACTATTAATGGCCATTTTCAATAGCTATTTTGACATAACCAGAGGGTATCCAGCCACTCTCTTCAAGTCCATTCCATGATGTGACTTGTCATGACTTGTCCATATTTCATGGCCGTTACTCTAAAATGGAATCATTTTTTTTTGAGCTGGCAATAGGCATCCCAGGATTTTATGTTTGGGGACATTTAGTGCATGACATGTGATGTTTAATGATGTTTACATCTTAGATCACCACCAGGGATGGGATCCGGCAGGAACGACCACCGCACGGTGTGGTCTTCGCACTGATGATGATGGCCTGTATGCGGGGCTCCTCAACGAGTGGTGAGATGATCCAACTTGTGGTGAACCACCATATGAAATACAGCTTGACATAGCCCAGTTGCATATTGATTCTGGGGCTACATACACACACATGTATATATATATACAGTATATGTAATTGATAAGGAACTATATATATATATTATAGGGTTTACAAGCCCCTTGCTAATTAGTAAGTGGCTGGTAAGTGGTGAACTCCGAGTAACTTTGGGCCCAGTTACAAGGGGATGATCACTTGGGCAGCCGAGCCGACTCTCAACGAAGATTCAAAACCCTTCTGTTTTGAAAGCTCTGTCAAGGCGAAGCCACATATATATAAAGATACCTTTCCAGAATCAACTGTGGGGAAATCCTCGAACTAAATGGAGCTTCATAGCTGGGACATCGAACAAAACGCCGGATTTTCATGGACAAGCCTTCCGTTTGACACGGAAGGGTTGGGCAGAAGCTGCCGATGTTGGGACACCAAAACGCCTTTGAACCTTGGTTGTACAGCTCACCTGAAAATCTCGCGCTGCATGAGCTGCTCAAGGGCCCGAGGCGACAGATCGACAACCAAACATCAAGCGAGGGGTCAGGTGGAAAAAGCCAAAGACATTAATGATTAATCATTAATCATACTACCTACTCACATCATCTTACATCATCTTACATCATCTTACATCTACTGTCATCTGCTTACCATTTGCAGGGTCAAAACAAGTGCCGTCCATCATATGGTTTTGCCAGTGAGTTGGCCAAGGTTTTCTGGTTAAACCTTGAAGAGATGCCCTGGGATTTGAGCCAGAACATGATGAAACATGTCTCATAGGCCAAAGGCGTAACAGGTCCCACTATGTCCCACTAATTCCAATCGTATCGCTGGCAGCCCACATTTTTGGCCCGGGCCGCCGAAAAATGGTCCATGGGTACACTTGGCATGGACCGGTGCCCAGAACGGTGGCTGGAAACTAGTGCCCCGGTTGCAGGTTTCTTCATTGCAGCGATACTTCATTGGATCGGTTTAAGGGAAAATCTTCACCGGAAACCATGGTTCATGAAAAAAATAAGGGATGTTCCGAAATTCCAATTTCCCATCAGCAATTTCCATGAATCTGGCTGCATCTTTTTCAAGTATCCAATTTCACCTGGAAACGGTGGCACCGAAGGGGGAAGGGATGGTCCGGACTGGGATGCGAAGTGGTGGTCAAATTTTCTGAAATCCAATTTTTATATAAAGATTTTTTGGTAAAGTAAAATGAATGGGAGTAAAATGGGAATATTTTGTATAACTGGTTGGTGGTGACTGGAACATGGCTGGATTATGACTTTCCATTCAGTTGGGAATTTCATCATCCCAACTGACTTTAACTCCATCATTTTCAGAGGGGTAGGTATACCACCACCCAGCAATGCTTATCATATGTTTATCCCACCATTATCCTGTAAGCCCATCAAATTTCATAAAGTATAGTTTATTGTTTAATGAAATCACTATATTTTATTATAAACACCTGTTCTGGTAAATTACACAATCCAGCGTTTTCCAGCTCAGGTGCTGAGGTGACATGTGCGGGGGATGTGGTGGTGCTCAACATGGCGGGCATGAAGTTGGCTCAGCTACCACTGCAGGAGCTATCGTTATCGGGCAGGTTGTGCAGCTTGAAGTCCCACAGTTTTACGGGAAGATCATGACCCATCCCTTACCACCTGGTTATGACTAACATAGCCATGGAAAATCCCAACCATAAATGGAGGTTTCTAGCTGGGAAAATCATCTATTTATATGGGCCATGGCTTCCATGGCTATGTTAAATAACCAGAGGGTAAATAATTATTCCAGGGTATCAACTAGGTTAAGGCATCCCTCATGGGAAGATCAGCTCAGAATGAATTCACACCCGCCCACCCAACTGTACGGAGCTTCCCGTTCTGAAACAAGTGCAGATTTTCTGTCCTTGTGTCATTCAGTTTCGAAAGCTAATCACAACTTGGCCGCAAAGTGCCCTTTGACGCATTTCCAGTTTTTTTCTGACCTCCGATCATGCTTGCCAACCAGTCATTATATAAATCTTATCTAAGATAAGTCATCCATAGTTTCATATATTGACATGATTGCACTTCGAAGCCCGGGGCGTGGGATGCTACAGGAGTACAGCACTGGTCGAGCCGTTAAGAATTTCTTGCAGCACCACTTAGAGGCCCTTGGAGGGTAGGATTGGGGGAAGATTGCTGAGCTTCACAGATTTTTTTCTAGTTTTTGATCATGTTTTCAGCAGCAAAGGCCAAGTCTTTTATATGTTGACTTCTTGAGCAGCAAAGGAGGGGTTACTCCGAAGTAATCGACTACACAATGAGAATATTCAACACAGATCCCCATCACATCCCATCACTTAGGAGGATATTTTATTGGGCTAAAAATGGGGATAGCTCCGGTAGCCAGTCAAAGATTGCAATGGAAAATCACCAAAAAAAATGGAGCTTCTAATGTGAAAACATCATCCATAAATGCAGGATTTTGCAGCCATGGAGCTGATGACCAGAGGCTGGCCCCCAAATATATCCATTACAATCCAAAATGCACCATTGTATTACAATCTATAATAACCCACTACAATCATGTAATAGTCTATAATCTATACTTGCCATAATCGAGAATCATAATCACCATCACCTATAATCATTTCATTTACCAGTAATACCGCACAAGGCGGTGGCGGAAGTTTCAAAGATAGGAAACCTATAGGTGGGTTGTTGTGATGCATGGATGGCAACTGTGCACATCCTATTCGTTATGAATTCTCCCGTGGATATCTCTATTAAAATCCCCTATAGCAATCCCCAATAATCCATTACATTACACTATAACAAGCCATTGTAAGTAATACCCTCTGGTAATTCAACATAGCTATTGAAAATGACCATATATAGTGGATTTTCCCACTAAAAATGGTGATTTTCCATAGCTATGTTAAATTACCAGAGGGTATACCCCATCGAAATTTTCCCTTCGCAACGCTCAGAAATCCTCAGGTGCCTCCCTGTCGCCAGCGCCTGGTGGAGCATGACACGGATGAGCCACTGGACGAGGATGCGCCGCTGCTTCCAACGTTTGGTGATGGGACAAGGCGCGGTTGAACGGCGGGAGGTGGGAACCTATGGTGGTTTCATGATGGCTTAATGGTGATTTCATGGTGACTGAATGGTGGTTTAATGGTGAAAATCTTGGGAGATGGGATTTAATCAATGATGATATGATTGATATGATATTTGGGCGTGCTTGAAAATGGTGTATACCCAAAATATCCCAAAATGGCCGTGATAGGGAAATGATGATTAATTACTGGATACCCTTTTCTCGGACAACCAAAATGTAATAGAGAAATTAGATTCCATCCTGATATCTTAATTTGATTCTGGTAATTCGAAAATTGGGATTAGATGATTAGATAATATTAGGTATGATTAGATTAGATCATGATTGGATTGGATAGACATAGAAACAGAATGACACATAATATACATCAATATACCGCAGGCATGATAGGTGCAGATAGATAGAATTTTGCACAATGGTTGGTATATGGACACAATAAGGTATGGTTTTTCATATGTAGGTGCCACGATTTTTTGTGCTTGACTCCCAAGATTCGTTGGACACACAAAGTCACACCGTGGCCCAGGTGTTTGACCGTGGTGGTGTTAGACTACAGGCATGGCTGCAGAAATTCCGTGGCAGAAACACCATGAAATCCACCATGAAATCTGCCCAAAAACCCATCCCGGTGGCCCGGTGGAGGCCGGATCTGACAGTTCAATTGCTCAATGCTGCGGAGGAGGGTGACAGCCAGAAGGCTCCTCCGGCTTCGGCAGTTCAAAGAGACATCGAGGTTTTCGGGCTTTGAAATCCATTTTAACTGGTTGGTGGTTTCAAACATGGCTGGATTTTATTTTCCATAATTAATGTATGGGATGTCATCCTTCCCATTGACGAACTCCATGATTTTTCAAGATGGTGAAATTGCACCACCAACCAGATTATTATGGTATAATATCCATTATTTATTGTTAGTATAACATCCCACTATAATAATATATACCATTATATATACCATGTGGAATACCATTATAAATATACAAATATACCATTTAATATTGATATATACCATTATTTATTGTTAGTATAATACATATTAAATATTAATACATTATTAGTACTACTACGAATGCTATAAATATGGATATTAGTAATATAGTAAATACCATTATATATACCATTGTTTATTGTTAAGAAGGACCTTGACAGACTAGTCACGATCTCCCAGAGCCCATCGGAAAATGTCAGGCCTCCCGGCTGCTGCACGAGCTGGCAGATCCCAATGGAACCGAAGCGGTAGGGAATCTCAGGGTACTAGCAATAAAGCAAAATGAATGGGAGATGTATATATATATGTATAATATACATATATATATATATATATACAGTATATCATATATATATAAATGTCAATGAGATATGAATGACTATTCTCTAGATTCAAGATGACTGTAGATGATTATATATCACTATAACCAACATCATGGGGTTTTAATAACCAACCAGGAATAATCCACATATACTGATCCATTTTATGGGGGTTTGAATGGGATATACTTGATTATTCTAGATGATTGTAGATGATTATAACAAACAAACCGGTTAACAACCAACAGTTGATTATATATATACACCAATGTGATGTTATACAATCAATACCAATGGGATGATTGTTATACAATTGGCTACAATTGAAATCTAATTAAAACTCTTTTTTTTTTGCGGATGAACTTGTAGTACTTGTAATACTTTAGTAGTTTTTTCGCCAAAAAACAAATGGTCTCCCAAGATTTCTTGCCACAATAGTGAACCTTCCAAACAATGCATGGGTTCAGAATAATTTGGAAACGTTTTGGCACAATAGCGAACCTAGCCACTAATCAGGATACAATATTATTTTAGATGACTAATACATAGATGACTACAGATGATTATTATATCAATGGGTATCAAAGGGATATGAATAATGGCTAGTACACGAGAGTTGTCCCAATATAGCCGAACTTTTCAGATTAGTGAATTATTGCAACTAACCATAACCAACATAATGGGATTTTAATCCCCAACAGCAAATATGTGGTATGATTATTGATTATTGCAGATGATTCTTACTTGGTGGCTCGTCCCATGAATCCTAAGTAGGTTTTATCCCTGGTTTTGTTTGTGGGATAAGCAGGCTTAATCCGCTTACAACTAAGGTTTTATCTAACCTACTTACTAAGTGGGATGAGCCACCAAATAGAATGGGAACATAGTGGGATTTTATGACCAACAAAGCAAATGAAGGATCATTGGGACATTAACCGACAGAAAATAGGGGTATTTATGGTATATGATGGGGTATCAAGAGGAATGCAATGGGAATTTACAGCCAACAATATGATTTGGTGAATATATTTGGATAAATTTGATTTGATCACGACCTCACTGCGATGGAATTCTTGAATGATGGGATTTGGTTTTGAAGGTAACTATCCCAAATTGCCGAGCATTTCAGGTTCGTGAATTATCGTAGTGAATTTACCCAGATGGTTCATACTTGGATTTTGGGATGTAGTGGATATTATTGATGGTTAGATACAATCTGAAATGTTGAACTCCGCAACAAAATTTCTATATCAAATTTAAATCATCTTAAGTAACAAAATATTAGTCTTAGCTTAAGGTGGCAGTGGTTCAACTAACCATTGTGAGCGGTTTAGTTGCTGAGTTCACGCGAAATTCAAGGATATTTGGTTTGTGAAAACTTAGTGAGCAGTCCAGTTCTTGGTGATTTACACTATATTTCAAGACACTAAGATAGAAGATATTCCCCCTATTATTTTACAGGCCAACTTCTATTTGATTTTGGCTTTGGCACTCCAACAAAAACCAAATCAAATAGAAGATATTCTGTATAATATTGTATCATATTTTGGAACCTGTAGTGGTTCATCGTTTTCGCTCACCTTCGTTTTTAGCGAGTTAACGAACGTGTCGGTCCCATTTTAACGAAATGGGGATTGAATCAGCGGCGAGAGTTTGCCAAGTGGCCACGATAAAAAAACACTTTTCGATCATAAAAAATGGCCTATAAACCTCATAAATGGGCACTATAAATGGCCTTTTCTATGGGTAAAACAAATCATTGTACATGTTCTATTTTGTGGGGATTGTTTATGATTGTGTATGATTGTTCAATGGCCTTAATGTGGGTAAAACAATCATTAACCCCCAGTCATCGCCATTTTTTGTTGGTCCCATGGGAGCCATGACTTGACCCAGGAGGGCTGGACGCCGCTACACATTGCCGCGCTGAACGGACATTTAGAGACCTGGCGATCGCTGGCTTCGTAGCTTTGTTTAATATGGTTTAACCATGCCTAAAGATGGATACACATAATCATGTGTACATAGATGGATATATATAGAGATTCAGATAGATATATGCATTCAATGGTTATAGATTTATAATTTTACCCAAGATCGATACAACTAATTTTTGGCTTTGGGTTTGCAGTTTTACTTCAGATTACTATTCAGAAGCGATAGGGAAACCATGAGCCATATTTTGTGGATGATTACAAACACATCAAACATGTAGAAAGAAGGCGCCTGCAGTGCAGAGTTGTGATGGTTTTTGGTGGCAAGTCAGGGGATCTCCCAATGGAAGACCCTCCATTTGAAAAATCAAGGGGGCATGACTTCTAAATCTAAATGCATGGATTAAGTTTTCACGTGCGAGTTTTTTCCAGAAGAAACAACTGAGGTCGAGAACCAATCCCAACATATTTGCCGATTTTCCCCATGAAAAAATAGGGCCATTCACTAAATATCGTCTATCTTTAATATCTAAATGTTAATCCCAGATGTTCCCTCCAGATGGAGGAAAAAAACCCAGGAGGTGGCTCGCACCTTGCTGGAGCTGCTTGGAAGCGGCGGATGTTGGTGTTGGTGATATGAACTTACCCTGAGCTTGAAGGGCCTTGGAGCGATGCCTAGGGGTCGGAAACAATTTTTTGTTCCGCGCCGAATTTTCCATTGAACGCGTTGATACATTTGATACTCTATTGGACTCTATTGGTTGATCACCCATTTGAAAACGCCAATTTGGATCAATTTGGTGAGTTTCAGCTGTGATTTGATGGTGTTTCAACAAATTCCCTTTAAACAATTTTTTGGTTCCAGATTCAGCTGGTTGATTTGCTGGAGGTCAAAACCACCTTTTTGCCGGTTCAGAGTGCCAACATCCCATAAAAATCACCATTTTCTCTTGGTTCATCCAACTTTTGCCGGTCTAAATCATCGGGATCTTCCGGGTCCCATGTTCTCCGATGGTCGCAGGCTGGTCGAGCCGAGGTCTCTGGCCGATGTGAGCCGTACCAACTCCGACGGCGGCGCACCGCTGCATGTGGCTGCTTGGAGCGGCCAACTGCCTATGCCCCTTGCACCTGGTGTGGAAGGGCCTTCGGGGGCGGCACCACGGTGCAGGGATGAACTCATCTGTGGACCATACAACCGGAATAGGATTTTTGTAGGTAATGTCAACCCTGGATTATGACTATTTGGGGAGTACCCCCCTAATTAATATGGTTTATTAATCCGGGGTTGACATTAAGAATCAGATTCTGAACTTCCCTCCTTGTGCCCCGAGATTGTAACGGGATGCCAGAGGTTTCAACAACATTTTTTTGGTCCTGGGAATTGCATGATGATGGCCAACGCCTTACCATGTGGGACGCCAACAAATCTTGGGGATAAAATTGATAATATCGATATAGCCAACAACACTTGGGGATTCATAGCCAACGAACATGGGAGATGTGATGGGGATTTGATGAACATGGAATAGGCCCCCAGTTTGTGACCATTTTAGATCATTTTAGCAGTGAAGATGATGATAAGCCCGTGGATTTGGGTATTCCGAGGATTTCATATTTTCAGACAAGCGTGAATAATTATATCAAATACCACCCAATACCGATCGACCTAGTATTTCATATATGAATTGGGTCCCTCACCGGAGGTCATTTTTTGGACTTAGGGCGATGTGACCAGAATCATCTTCCCGAGCTCGGACGCATCTGCCACTGCCGAGGATGAAAGCACTTTGCGAGGCGCGGGCCAGCCCGACCAGCACTCAGAATGAGGGATGGGCACCCCTCCACATTGCCAGCCGCCACGGTCATGCAGCTTGACTCGGAGGGTGGTGGGCCTGCTGGGTGTTTTTTGATGGAACTGAGGTAGTTTGGGGACGGAGAAGTCACGACAGTCCATGGGCCAAGACTCAAGATGGGAACCACGGAGTTTGTTCTTACTGCGAAGCCATCCAATTTCTTGGAAGCCGACTTCTGATTCTTTCTCCGTCTTCCTCCTATGATCCAGTCATTCAAAAGGGAATCACTTGGCCTCATCCCAGTACCCCTGCCATATCCATCGCTAGATCTGAAAGTTCGCTAAAACACATCTATATCTATATCCATGTCGACATATCTATATATATATATATCTATCTATCTATCTATCTATCTATATATCTATGCCAATTTATTCACCGCTGAACCTTCCAACGCTTCGGCTCTTCGGTAAAGGCGCCCATCGTGGATTTTCTGCTGACCGACCTTCAGTTGGACCCCGATGTCCCCGTCACCGCCGGTTGGACTGCCGCGAACATCGCGGCCTGGGCGGAGCACCACGAGGTGCTGGCGCTGCTCAACGCGCAGAGCGTCCGGGGCGAGGGGATCATGGCGGCGGCCTGGCAGTCCATGACGAGTTTTGTGGGCTTCATGTGACTTGGCTCATCGGAAAACCCTTGGGATCTGGGGACTTTTTACTATAAAGGAAAGGATGTAAGTTGAGTAGAAGGAGTTGAGGATTTTCTGATTTTCTCGGGTTTTAATCTGGAACATGCAATTACCGAAGGAAGTTTAGAAGTCAAGCTTCCGACATCTTGCGACAATATGGAGAGATGAAAAGCAGAGGTGGGAAGAATCAGAGAAGAAAAGAGAAGGAGAAAGAAGATCAGAGAAGAGAAAGAGTCAGAAGAAAGAACATGCAGGTGCGCAGAAAGGTAGAAAAGTCGCGAAACACTGTGTTTTTCCAATGATTGGTGGCTCTGGAGGGTCGAAAAGTAGGCTCGTTAAAGCGGCGGGTGCGGAGCCATCTGGGGAGACGAGAGATGAAAAATTGCATGCCGTTGTGGCACGAAGCACATTTCGAAGTCAACATGTACAAAACACCTCAACATCGGAGCACTTTTGGAAGTTGAGATGTCGAAAAAGTGCATGCCATTGTGGCGCGAAGCACATTTCGAAGTCAAAATGTGCAAACACCACATGTTTGGACCAATTCGGGAAGTTGAGATGATGAACAAGTGCACGCCGTTGTGGCGCGAAGCACGTTTCGAAGTCAAAAGTGTTAAAAACTGACGGGTTCGGAGCACTTTTGGACGTTCAGATGTCGTTTCGTGTGGCAATTGGCAGGCACAGGGGATCCTGCACCTTTTCAAAAGTGAGCAAAATGGGGGGGATTTTGTAGCAGTTTCGATAACGTTTGCAGGCCTGGGACATTTGAAGGGGGTCTGCGAAGATGCATTTCGCGTGAGGTCAGGGCGCTGATTTCCTGAGAGGGGTTGCGTTTTGGTGCATCAGATCTTCAGGTTTTCTAAGATGATTTTGCGTGACAGGTGCAACACTTCGTATGA
>Ga0126342_10012011_pt1 | contig 15460 bp, 14 predicted proteins | sample Cyp1metagenome_FD_92528 | JGI IMG/M metagenome (GOLD analysis project Ga0126342, IMG submission 92528) | Coral microbial communities from Lord Howe Island, Old Settlement Bay, Australia - Cyphastrea 1 metagenome | ecosystem: Host-associated > Invertebrates > Cnidaria > Coral ...
ACGACGCAAGTTCCACGTTTGAGCGCAAACGTGTAGGGCCCCCTTTTCTGTTGGCGACGCAAGAACACGGTATTTGCGGAACGGGATGTTTGGATCAACGGTTTTTATGTAGCTTGGAATAAGACCACACTACCCTACTCTCCGAGTATGGTATGGTGGATTTGGTATTTGCAGCCTTTGTGACGCCTTTTGGGTGTCAGTGATCGATGTTGACCCGGAATGTGGTGTATTGGTCGGTTCTACACCTTATTCCGGATTCTACTCGAATCCGGTGCAGCCTATACGGCTTGAGCTGAAGATACATACATTGGTTCGACATTGAGATCTTTTATGCATGTCTTTGACATCGAGCAGTTTGAACTCTCCAAGTGATGAACATACAGCTGGAAACTCTTGGATAAGATAAGGGTTTATATTAGCTCAAGGCATCTGATGGGGAGAGCATAGCTTGAATCAGAAGATTTTGGACAGCGAGATGCATTGGTATTGTGAGGGCAATGACCACATAAGCGTATCTTATGTGTCCAGGAATTTGGCTGATGAGATGTTCCAGCATTGTGAGGACAATGCCTACATCGTCATCATGGTATCCGGATGATTGATTTGGACTTTGTGTTTTATCGTCTTCTGGAACGACTTTATTCCACATTGTGAGTTTGTTATTGCAGCGGACGAAAGATTACAGCGATACAACTGTATTTGGCTGACTTACATTGAGGATGTCGAACAGAACATTCTGTTCTCCATTGAGGTTTGAAGCTGTGAGATGTTATCTCTATGTGACGAGCTGATTTGGAGATGGAACTTTGTGTTCCAATGATGTTTTGCATCCAGAAGAACATTGTACAGAAGATTGTGGATGAAGCACTTCGCGACCGGTTTAGATGTTTAGTAGAGCCTAACCGTTAGGTTAGCGTTAGTCAACGTTAGGTTAGCGTTAGCTAGCTGGTTATTCACGTTTGGATGAGAACCAGTTCGTTCTGAGAACTTTTGGAAATGTTTCGTTGTTTTGCCACTAGGTGAATTTGTAGATTTGTAGCAGCTGGAATTGTTTCAAGAAACCTTTCCTTGAAAACCCAAGGTTTGTTAACTGGAAACCTGGAATCGAGTTTACCAGTTGAGACATCGGCTCAAGGGAGTGGTGTCAGAAGTTCATGTAATGAACAGAGCTGCAGTGTCACCTAGTTCATCATAAGACAGACAGAGACCGCACAGGAACTTGGATCTTCGCTTTGCTTGGGACCTTGTTCCCTTTTCCTTTTGGTTGTGTTTTGTGTTTCCCTGTTCCTGTGTGTTGCGTCTGGAGCGAAAAGAAGGAGTCCGACGTCTGCACGTGGGAGTTGAGGGTGAAACACCTTTCTTTTACACAGCAGTGCTTTAGTGTAGTTTTAGTTGCTGCGACTTCGCACGTTGCGTTCGCGTTTGGTGTTCGCGTTTTTCCGCGTAGTCCTGTATAGGTTAACGTAAGTGTTGGACCTGGTTTGAGGTCGTGCGCTTTCGCACCGCAGCTGGCGCAAAGGGACGGCCTCAAGGCAAGCCTCGAAGCTTCAAGGATGGAAAATTGCAGCAAAACAAAAATTCATGGGATGAAACAAAGTTAGAGGCAGGCTTCAATGCAAGTCTCGAACTCCAGTGTCGCGAGACTATAGAAATTAGAACAAAACATTTTGGGGCAGGCTTCGAGGCAGGCTTCGAGGGAGACCTCAAGAGCCCCAAGGCTATGGAAATAGGAGCAAAACAATATGACAAAGAAGGGGACCTTTTTTGGTCCTCAAAACGCAGCAAAAACAGGCGCGCAAGAATGGGCCTCCCCAGTATTGAAGACCAGCAGCAGAGTACGAGTGATGGTAGTACAACTCAAGGTGTCCAATTAGTCTGTTGAGAAACGTGAAACTGAAACTCTTTTTTTTGACAATTTGCCGCCGTCATGTTTCATTTTTTGCACCTGATCTTTTCGAAGAACCCGAGGTACAGTTTTTGTTCTGACCAGGAACCTGCATGACATACCAACTTTCGTGATGAATTGATGACAGCAGAGTGAAGACGAAACGAAAACTGAGACATGTCAGCTTTGGAATTTAGATTTTGGATGGTTGCATGAAACGACACCACAGGTGGATTCCAATTTGTTATGTGGCATGTTTGCAGGGACCACCGAACTTTGCAGAGACTTTACAGGAAACTCTACCGTCCGGTGACCTTTGAGTGTGGTTTGCAAGGTGTAGTAGAGGTTTCAGGTGATGTTGCAATCTCTCAGGATCTTGTTTCTCATGGTGGTTACTGGACTCCGGTGCAGCGGCAACAGTTATGGCCACTGCGTCAAGAGAAACATACGGTGCAGGGCTGTAAACTCTGAGAATGAGCGGCCAATGGCAGTAAAGTAAACATTGATGGACGCCTACAGTTTCTGTTTGGGTTGGATTCAAAAAGGAAATGATAATTTGGGAACTTTTCCGGTGTACCGTCAAGAAGTTGAAGTGTCTTGTAGGTGGCATCAGCCACAACATGATTTCTACAAACACCCTTTGTGAGTGGGGATGGAATTTAATCAGAATCCACAAGGTGCTGAGGTTACTCATTGTGCATCAGGTTTGAGGTCAGATGACATTAGTAACTTTGGTGGATGTTCTTCCGTTAAGCTGGACCCTGCATGGATGTATAGTGGTTCTGAAACGTCTGCACAGCATGAAGCATTCATCATGTCAGAAGGAATGAATGCGGTGGATGACAGTGGAAATCTGAATCTTTTGAGCCGTGCAGCAGAGGCTGTATTGGAGACCCACACACCAAATTGGTTCCTACCTGGTTCCTATGGATTCTATATTTCAAATTTAAGATGGTTTCGTAACTGTTTACATGCACATGCATTGTTCCAAGATGGTTTAAAAGATGTTCAAGTAGGTTCAAGGTGGTTCAGTACACTGTACTGGTTGCAACAAATTCTGACACAGCATGTTCGGCATCAGTATGCAGGACAACGGAAGAACTTGAAGAAGTAAGACCAAAATGATGTAGCCACTTGAAAATTTTGTTCTTCACAGATCGCGCCTCCTGCCCCACTATGACATTAGCCTACACAGTGTGTCGAGAGTTCATTCAAAACCAGAACTAATTGTTCCGTCAGCTTCATCAACCATTTCACCACGGGTGGTCAGAAAACCAAAATCAGCTTGCACTTCTCTCAAGAACGCCTTCACGACGTCGACGATGTTGAAAGGTTGACTTGCCACGTGCACAAATAGTCCATCTTGGATCGTAGGATACATGTCCTTGCACCAGTTTGTGCATGGAAGAGCTCGGAGATGGATTTTCGTTTGTTTTTTTGTGGGTTTTGGTGTTTTTGGGATGTTGTTTGACCCATGGATCTTGCTCTTGTGAACTTATTTGGTAGGAGTTTTGTAGGTTATTTGTGAGTTTGAGCTGAAGACGTTTTATTTGGAGAAGCTGGAAGATCGTTTTGGAAGATTGAGAACTCTTTTGAAGTAGTTTGAGAAGTTTGAAAACGTTTGAGTGTCACTGCGTTTTACTCTGCACAACTCTTCTAAGAAGAAGAGTGACTGAGCTGTCAAACCTGTGTGCTTTGGCTCAAGTCCGAGCTGTGAAGGAATTGCTGCGCCGCTTCTTGTGTTTTCACATCCTGACCCTCATTTCATGTCTCGTGTGTATGTCGACGACCGCTCTTTCGCGTCGTCCCGTGCGCGTGGTCTACCTCCGTTGGCCCGTTTGAAAACAATGCAAAAGCTGTCGCGGTGGTTCCACGCCGGCTCGCCGACCGACCCTGCGGCGCACATTGCCTGAGGTTGTTGCCAATGATGTGGAGTTGCTTGGCTCTTGCAGCATGATTTTTCGGCGCAGCCTTCTTCCTAAGGAGTCGGCCTGGGTGGATGCTTGTAGACGGGTTTGGGCCTTGTTGGCTGTTGGCTTGCACCCGCCTGTCTTTTGAAAGATACATGAGAGCTTGCCGTCAGTTTGCCATTTCCATAGTTGCTTACGGTTGGATTGCGCGTGCCCCTCCTTTGCCTTTTTGTGTGCAGTTGTGGAGCTGTGTGCATGTTGGCAGTCGCCGCATTCGGTCTGCTTCGGTGTGGTTACGCGCTGCCTTGTTTGGGAGCGGCGTGCATCTTGATGTGTTGTTCTACGCTCAGTTGGTTGGTCTGCTTGCACAACAGGCGCGTCTTGACTTGGTCCACTCGGAGTGACTCTCCTGCTCATGCTTTGCATGCTTGTTTGTTGTCCCGGGGGTGGACCCGGCCATCTGATTAGAGTGGACGATTCACTTGATCTGATTGTTGTGGGCGAGCCTGGTGCGCAGCAACATATTGTCAAGGATGCCTGGAGGGCTTGGTGCTTGCAACGTCACATGTCTTCGTCGCGTCGGGTTGCTGACTTGGATTGTTTTGATGAGCATGTGGGAGGCTACCAGGAAGTTTGCCTCATCGGTCCCTGAGGCTCCGGCGATCAGCACTGGTGCTTGCTTTTTGCCCGCGGTGCTTGGGGGTCGTGTTGATTCATGGTGTGGCTGAGACTTGCATTTGGCTTGGTTGTGAGGAACATGCCACGTTTGATCATATCGCTTGGTCCTGCCCGTGTCACCCCAGTTCGGCCAAGCCTGGGGGCCTGGCGAGCACTTATCGTCTCGTTTTGGGTGGGTTGCATCGAACCCTCGGGTTGACATGGTGGCTGTTCAATCTTGGCTGGCGCATGTGCAAAAGACGGATTGGTCGCATGTTCATTCAATTGGCTTGCCATCATTGTTGCCTGTCCACCTGGCATTGTGGAGCGCCGTGCCGTTGCATCTGCGCCTCTTTCGGGCTGGCCGGTGCTTTTTGTTTGGTTTTTCCCCTGTTTGGGGTCGGTTGAGGTCTCGGGCTTTTGTTGGGCCTTTTGGAACAAAAAACAAATCATGTGTTCGAGCTGATCGAGCTACCTGGATAGCTGAGATGCGCGAAAACTTGGCCGCAACCTTTACTATGACAGCGCTGATTTTTAGGATTCACAAGATGTTCAGGTCTACACCATGTACAACAACCTTCGTTTTGCATGGTTGTTATGGCGAGCAGGGCATGACTGATGCTTTCATCTCGTACTTGGAGATTGGTGACGCAGACCAAATATAGTTCACCAAATCCAACAAATTGAAGCAAGGATGCGATGACCAATGGTAGAGGTAATCCAGCCGAAGCTTGGCTATGGGGAAAAAACAACGAGTACATGGACCAACCCGACCCATCTATGAGTATTTGCACTACAATAAGTACGAATGAGACCAGGAAAGAGAAGGACAAAAAACAGTTGAGTCAGAAGACAGAGAGGCGACCAGTTCGTCAAGGAGCTGAACTGCCAACAGAAGTGAAGATGATGCACGAGATCGCAACCCTCGTGAATATGAGATCGTCATGCGGGCAGATGTATCTCTTGAACAAACAATTCATCTGGCGCAAGACCTAGCAAATCAACATGGCAGAGACTTGGTGATCGAACTTCCAGACAGAGATGATGGAGCAGACGCCGGTGGAGGAACCGATGGAGAACTTGAAGGTGAAAACAACCAGAGTAGCAGTGAGACGACTCTGACTCCCAGGCGGTAAGTGGTTTTGGGAACATTGATGATGAGAAGGATTGAATTGCACAAACGATGGCCGATGCAAGGAGTTCATTCCGCAGCGTCGAGCCACTCGAGTAGAAGAAGTGGTGACAATGAAGAAGCAAAACCTATCAGAACCCAGATCGATAACTTATAGCTCAGATGCCTTCGAATCTTGAATTTGAAGACGCAGCTGCGCAGGCAATCAATGTGTGAGGCAATCAATGCTAATGGCAGCTGTGGTGACGCAAAGGCAGAGTGGCGAAAGCAATCGATGCATGCGGCGCGCTGGTGAGAGTGTGCGTGTTTTCAGTTTTTTCTTCGCTAAGAACAACCTGTGAAGGATTGAGACTTCAGAATGGAATGCAGCAGGTGGTCGAAACCCACCAAAAGGCCAAATATGTGGTTTGTGGCCAGTGTAGCACAAGTGTAGTGAAAACGTGGCAAAACTTGCAAAATGCAAGGCATTTTGCCAAAGTGGGATGTGAACTTTTAGCCATTTAGCCGCTTTTAGCCATCGCCTTCGCTTGCGCATACAGTTCAGTTATCAGCTGCATAGTATTTGTTTTTATCAGTTGCATTTGTACATGTCAGTCATGGACCACTGCGCAAGGATGACACGCCTCTAACAGGTGGCTCAAGGCCCAAGTCTAGCACAAAAGAGCGGGGTGCCAGCTTTTGAGAGAGCGAAAACTTGGCGAATGGTTTACAGTTGCGAAAACTAAAAACGTTCGAACCATTTTGTTGTAGTGTTTCAAACGTAATGCAGTGTTGGCACCCTGCATTTCTATGCTGATCGGAAAACATGTTGTTACAATCACTGCCATGTTGTTGCGCACATTGCAGGAAAATCATGATGCGGGAAACGGCAAATTTGTGCGAATTGAATCTGTCGGGGATGTTCCATTTTTGCAACAGACATTGACAAAAACGAACTTGTTATCAGCAAATCATGCAAATCCAAACATGAAATTGTACATGCCATCGAAACAACCATTGATCCATTGTGAATGACCTTATCCAAGTGGAATGAATCGCAGCTGTCAATTTTTCAAACGCATTTCCTCCCACCCCAGCATTGCAAATACATGTTCAGCCACGGAATTCAATGAGTCAGAAGTGCAGAATATCAGTGATTATCACATAAAATCTGAATTTGTTCACGGGCAATGGTTGACATGCAGCACTCACGACAATGGCTGACATATATTGTTTCCCATGTCTTTCAGGGTCAAATCACAAACAAACGCGGTAAACATTGTCGCGGGTCAGGTTCAAACCAACATTTTTTTTTTGGACACCGCAAGCAGACAATGAACACTTAAACCACAATCAGCCAATGAATTAACATAATTAGCACGTGTTCAAACATTTTCCAGTTGCCATGGGTGGCAAATACGGTGGTAAAGGTGGAGGCCCAGGAGGAAATTATGGTGGAGGCGGAGGCGGTGCCTATGGTGCCTTGGCTTAGGAAAAACACGATCTGCCCATATATGTCCATCAGCAAAGTTCGCTTCCCTGGCAGACAATTACCGCAATTCCGATTAGATACAAGGTTGGTGTTCCGTCGGATCTGAACATTTCTGAATTAAATGTATGGTGGATGTATGTTTTTTTTTGTTTTATACACATTTAAAATGCAAAAAACATGTGGAAATGTTTTCCTTATCTGACGCATGTTCTTGCAAATGTGTAAAATTTGATTTGTGTTTGCCTGTCCAAGTGCAGTCACGTTCTGCGAAATTGTGTGTATATATATATATATATATATTGTGGTTTTGGCGTTATTCGGTTTTGAAAAGTACCTTGTGCCTTTGACAAACAAATCCTTGTTTTAAGCTTTGTTTCATCGTTTCATATATCAACATTTGCAAAAGGCCTGGGAGGTGAGACGGAAGAGATGGACGTGGATGACCGTGACATCGGTCGCATTGTGGGACGTGGTGGTTGCAACATCCGAGATCTGCAGGAGCTGTCACCGGTGAAAAAAATAAATAAATAATATATATATATGTTTTCTTAACAAAATGCGAATTTCGCAAATGGATTTTGGTCGCTATTAATTCGTCGCTGTCATTATGGGCAAAAAACAAAATCCTGCGCAGGAAGGCACCAAGTGCAAGATCATAACGCCCAACAAGCGAGGCGCAGTCTGGATGAGGATGATACCGATGCGCCATGCATCGCAGAAACATGGTCAAATTATCATTTTGCACAATTCAAAACAGTACATCCTCCATCCCAGCCAGAATGTTTGAAAAAAATCGACCAGAACTTGCAAAGTTTGATATTTCGCCGGAACAATTCCCCTCAAAAAAATATACATAAACTAATTGTCTCATTTACCAGAGTCGTGTTTTTCCACCAGCTGTCGGCTGAAAAGGTTTTTTCCGGCCAATGGAATGACTGAGAGTCAATCGATGCTTAGTTTCAACACATTTGCTGGATCTATATATAGTTTGACAATATCAGACTTGATGGTAAGGGTCCAACTGCATTACTTATGGTAAATCATTGTGTTCAGACAGGGTATTTTGTTGGTAATAATTTTAAATGCTACAACTCCATGCAGCGTTGAGATGGAAAACCGGAAATCAGTTTCAGAGAACATGTACTCCAGGTTGATTCAAGGAGAATGCTGAGCTGAAATGCAGAACTGAAAGGTAGACCTTAGCTAGCTGAGGGAAACTTTGGCAACGAAAGGACGTTGGAACAGATCTTGACTTGAGACATCTTGAGACGTAGAATGTTCACACATTTTCAGACGTTGCCAAGTGGTCAGGCCTGGTCAGGGTGATTTTGTAAAGTGGGCCTCTAGGGTGTTTTTTTCTCCTTGTGCCGGGAGAGGTTGCAGTCAGGATGGCATCTTGCACAGCATGAGAGTTATATTATATTGACACCGTCCCCATGGTCATGTCAACTGTGCCTAGAGATTTCCACAAAATAGGCCCACTTTTGTTGGGTTTTGAAACTGAGTGGTGGCAGGTGACAATGACGACCCTAGCTTGCGGAAGGTCATCATCCAGGGCACAAAAGAGCAGATCGCGAGGTGCCAATATCTTGATCCGCAACTCTCTAAAGAAAAAACGTGATCCTATTACAAAAAACTATATATAATTATATAATAAACCAAATCGATATTCTCAACACATTTGGTGAATCCAAAACTTTGAATGTCTTCAAGAACTCGGACCAAAAGCCCTGAAACTCTTAGGCATTGCTAGACACTGCTGGACACTCACTCGGTCAGTGTACAGGTGCAAGGAGGCCATCAACGGTGTCCTCATGGGTGAGGAACCCAAGGCACGGCCAGTTCCATGCGTCACTGGGAAGATGAAGTTAGGACAGTGACGAAGTTCTGGACGAAGATCCAGTGAGTATCGAAGAATATGTTTTTTCATGTTTTTTCCTCATGGTTATAAAGCCTAGGAGTCACCATTTCTTCTCAGGATGTGCTGGCCCAGTTGGATGGAGCAGTGCTCATTAAGACGCTCAGCTGCATAAGTATCTTTTTTTTAGTGCTTCAGAAAGCATCAGAAAGGAATGCCATTGTTTTGACTCTGACAATAGTAATTGTGTTTCTTCCACTGGATTTCCAAAAACCATGATCCAAACTCGCTACGAAAACTCTTCCAAGCCGCAAAAAAATGCCAAGAGCAAATATTTGAGTTTGGTCTCGTATGAATATAAATTGCCATCACATCATGTGGGTTTCAGGTTGGTGGGACTGTTGCGTTCCCAAAACAAATCAGTATGAATGGCTATGTGAGCTGCCAGGAACATCGAGCCGATGTCTATGGGGCACTTGGCCAAAATCAAAGCCCGCATCGAGCAGGACATGAACGTTAGGATTGAGTTCCTGGGATGTGAATTTTTGCGCTGATGCGTGACAGGGTGACAGATGGTTGAAATTGCACCCTCAAGACATTGCTTGGAAAGGATGCGCTCTGATGCTTCTACATCTTTGATATTCCATTTAATTTGTATATTCAAATACTGCATTCACATGTGAATGGCCCAACATCGGAGAGTAAGGCTGGACGCTCGCTCTGCGCGCATCTGGAGCAAGGACAATGACCACGACAAGGTTGGAATAGGGATGAATATGGGTAGCAGGGTCAGCCCTGGAGATCAGCGGGGTTCAAAGTTTTCACTCTGACTCTGACGGGTAAGAGCTTGGATTAATTTTTCTGCGTATTGGCGCGTCATGGCCTGTAAACTTACATGAGTGAACTCTTGGCAAGGTACTATCTTGGTATCATGCTGCTTATTTCAGGCAATTGACGCCAAAGAAAAAATTGAGGAAGAGTGTCTCGGCACTGCTGCACTGCGGCTTTTCAAACTAGAAGGCCCCTGGCATTGAAGTGCATGTGATATAAACATATAATTATATAATATATAGTTTGACGCTTAGACTCACTTCGCTGGCAACGGAGATGAGATTAGGACAGTTGACCAGGCAGACTGCATTTTTGATGAGACCTGTCTTTCATGTTTGATGGCTCAACCTGGCTTGGTATTTTGAGCAAGAACTGAGGATGGAGGACATCACTACAGTCGATACCCTTACCGTGAGTGTGCCTGCCAACATTGTGTGCCCTGGCTGAAGTTGGGCATCAACTTGCAGAAGCCAGAACAAGATGCAGCCCACGAACCCGAATGCAGTCACGTAAAACACATTTGTGAAACAAGTTATTTGAAAAGGCTTGTACCTTTTTCCCCTGTTACCGTACCAGAATGTGGAATGGGGTGGAATGCAAAGTGTGGAGTGTGAAGAAAGTGAAGTGTTGAGTGGGGAATGTAGTGTGTAGAGTGTGGAGTGGGGATTGTGGAGTGGGGATTGTGGAGTGTGCAGTGTAAAGTGTAAAGTGTAAAGCGAGGGGTGGAAAGTGTGAAGTGTAGAGTGTGAAGTGCAAAGTGTAAAGTGAAAAGTGTAGAGTGTAGAGTGTGGAGTGTAAAGTGTAGAGTGTGGATTGTGGAGTGTGGAGTGTAAAGTGTAGAGTGTGGAGTGTGGAGAGGAAAGTGGAGTGTGGAGTGTGAAGTGTAGAGCGTAAAGTGTAGAGTGTAGAGTGTGGAGTGTAAAGTGTAGAGAGTAAAGTGTAAAGTGTGGAGTGTAAAGTATGGCGTGTGGTGGGGTGTAAAGTGTAGAGTGTGGATTGCGGAGTGTGGAGAGTAAAGTGTGCAGTGTAAAGTGTGGAGTGTAAAGTGTAGAGTGTAGAGTGTGGAGTGTGGAGTTTAAAGTGTAAAGTGTAAAGTGTGGAGTGTTGAGTGTAGAGTGTGGAGTGGAAAGTGTAGAGTGTACAGTGTAGAGTGTGAAGTGTAGTGTGGAGTGTAAAGTGTAGAGTGTAGAGTGTGGAGTGTAGAGTGTAATATGTAAAGTGTAGAGTGCAGAGTGTAAAGTGTAAAGTGGAGTGTAAAGTGTAAAATGTGCAGTTGTAGTGTGGAGTTTAGAGCTTAGAGTGTGGAGTTTAAAGTGTAGATTGTAAAGTGTAGAGTGTAAATTGTATAGTGTAAAGTGTAGAGTGTGGAGTGCAGAGTGTGGCGTGTAAAGTGTAAAGTGTGAAGTGTGGAGTGTAGAGTGTAAAGTGCAAAGTGTAAGGTGTAGAGTGTGGAGTGTGGAGTGTAAAGTGTTAAGTGTGGAGTGTAGAGTGTGGAGTCTAAAGTGTAAAGTGTGGAGTGTAAAATGTAGAGTGTGGAGTGTGGAGTGTAAGGCGTAAAGTGTAGAGTGTAGAGTGTAGAGTGTGTAGTGCAAAGTGTGAAGCGTGGAGTGTGAAGTGTAAAGTGTGGAGTGTAAAGTGTAGAGTGTGTAGTGTGGAGTGTAAAGTCTAGAGTGTGGAGTGTAAAGTGTAGAGTGCGGAGTGTAAAGTGTACAGTGTAAAGTGTAGAGTGTGGAGTGTAAAGTGTAGAGTGTAAAGTGTAGAGTGTGGAGTGTAAAGTGTAAAGTGTGGAGTGTAAAGTGTAAAGTGTAGAGTATAGAGTTTAGAGTGTAGAGTCGAGGGTCAAGTCTAAAGTGTAAAGTGTGGAGTGTAAAGTGTAGAGTGTGGAGTGTGGAGTGTAAAGTGTAGTGTGGAGTGTAAAGTGTAGAGTGTAGAGTGTGGAGTGTAAAGTGTAAAATGTGGAGTGTAAAGTGTAAAGTGTAGAGTGTCAAGTCTGAAGTGTAAAGCGCGGAGTGTCGGAAATATTGCGCCTGCCACGCAAAATCACATTAGAACACACAACTGATCTGGACAAAATACTGCCCCTGCTACGCAAAATGACACGCTCAGGATCCTTTGCCTGCCACGCGATTTGCACGTTGTCACCACTTCACCCAGCCCTGACAACGCGATTCGCAAAAAACACGCAAGAGCACACGTCTAAAGTGCTGTACCTGCCACGCAAAACGATGATGGAGGTACCCAAAGTGCTGCGCCTGCCGGGAGAAATGCGACTCATCTTCTGAAAACCTTCCGAAAGTATTGTGCTTGTCACACAAAACGACATACGACACTTTTGCAGACACGTCAAGATGTCACGCAGTGCCACGCCTGCCACGCAAAACGGCATTAGAACCTGTTCGAAAATGAGAGGCTTTGCAGCTTCCCCCATAGACACGGCGACGCCACAAGAACACCAGAGCATGAAGACGAGACATGTTGGAAACTCAGAACCCGCGTTTCGTGCGAGACTTCCTGAATTTTTCACACTTTGTAGCTTTAAAATCAGCGTTTTCCGTTGGGTTTTCTCATGAACTTCAAAATTTGCTACCTCAAAATCGATGTCGTGTGAGGCTTCCATCAATTTGCAGCACACCTCATAAATGCCACGCCTGCCACGGAATCTGCACGTTGGCACCGCTTGTCGCAGCCTTGACATTGCGATTTGCAAAAAACACGCAACGCGACATGTCTGAAGTGCGGCGTCTGCCACGCAAAATGACCATGGAGGTCACCAAAGTGCTCGCCTGCGACGAAAAATGCAACTCACCGTTTGAAAATGACGCGCAAGTATTGCGCCTTCGACTTTCGACACGTTAGGAAACATGTTGGAATGTCACAAAGTGCCACGCCTGCCACCCGAAACGAGGCTACACGACGTTTGAAACTTCCAGAAATGACCACTTTTGCAAAATTCGCCATAGGCACGGCCATAGCGACCTCACGCGAACGGTTGCGAACGGCTGCGGATGCAAACGCAACGTTGAGCGAACACACCCTGAACCCCCAAATCCCCGGAGTGAAACGGGAACCCGTGCTACGCATTCGGGAAAAAGGGTTTAAAATAATGGTTTTGTGTTATTTTGTGTTTAGATGTCCTGCAGAGTGAGAGTTGAAGGACACAGAATTGCAAATGGACTGAATCGTCAAACTGAACCTATGCCACTGAACGCATTTCTTGAAATTTTGTGGGTTGGATTTTGGTCCAGGCCACTTCCACAACACACCAAGGAATCAAGTGATTAACGACAGCGCCCTGAGACAGTTGCAAGATCAAACTGGCCTAACTGCAAATGTTTCTCGGCGTGGCCAAGAATTGCTTGCGGTGGTTTAAGAGTTGAAGGCAGAAGGTTTCGTTGGAGGCTGTCTGTGTTGTTTGGGCATGGTTCACAGGAGGCAGAGAAACTCCAAGAAACAACATTTCTATCCCGCAGGGATAGGCCAACCGCAATTGACATCCCTGGTTGAGTTTGACGTTGGGGGGGTTCCGGGTCTTATCTAGTGCAGAGACGTCCTGGAGCCGACAACTATGCCCACTAGCAACAGAGAAAGGCAGGTCAGCGCGTTTTTTTTCTCGGGACGGATAGTCTTGCGGTTCCTGTATTGTGGGAAGGTTTCATGTTCAAATTTGTATGCTGCTTGGTAAAGAGATGGCCGAAGATAGCTGAAGCGAGTTCTTGGTTACAAGCGTCGGGTGGGGTCAGGCACCAGATGGGACTGGATGAGGGTAGAACTGTTGGAGCCTGGATGGTTGACGGATCCTTGCGGATCCTTGATCATCCAGCTGCGGTTGTCATTTGTTGACCGCCATCAGTTTGTAGGTTTGCAAGAACGACCAGGGCACCGGCATCCGACTCACCGGGCTTTCCGGTGCCATCCAAGAGGCAGAGGGTGAATGGCCGTAAGTGAGTTTTCAACCGTTGTGGTTTTGACACTCATGTGCTCGTATATAAGAACATGATATAAACATGCAAATAGATAGATGCACATGCACAAGGACATACGTTTCACACATGCACAAACCAGGACATGTAAGGCATGCCAACCGACCTGGACACGCAAGGACGTCAGTCACACACACACAAACCAACACAAACGCACACAATCATCAAAAACTGGCCGAATGAAGATCTCGGAGACTCCTTGGAGACCTCGGAGAGATTTCTTCGAATCTCCTTCGAAATCTCTCGGCTCTCCAAGGTTCGTGTTGTGCCAGGCCAAAGCACTTATTGAGCGCCGCAGCACTGGAGAGGGAGCCGAGTTTTTGGCACTGATGCCAGGTGGCGGGCCCCGGGGATGACCTGGTCCAACTGACCAAAATGTCGTGCCTATCAACATGATATGAAAACATATGAAATATATAAATATTATATAGACGCATGATACAAGTGATAGATGGTGCCAGTATGTGACAGTATGCGACAGTTACATATCGTCAAACTGATGGATCTTGTTCTTTCTGCAAGAACTGAAACTCAGATGTGTTTTCACGGATCATGACCTCATCTCTACTGGCATAGCACTGCAACCAGTCATGAAACTTGAGGCCTATTTGCCAAGTTGCAACCGAAGGTGCCTGGCACACCTGCGTCGAGTGGTAGGACGTCTTCACCTGCAACATCTGTTTCAATGAATTTTGTTTGATGCGTCTGCAATAAAAAAACTACTTGTAGTTGTTTGGAAATCAAACTCAGAGATGGCTGCACGGAACATCTGGAGCTGAGAATTCCAAACCTAGTGCAGCATCAGTTAAATGTTAGTTTTGGCGATGCATATCCATGCTTTACTTCAACCATTCAACCCTGCAGGGTGAGCTTACTCGGGATGGGGATAGCCGAGCGGCAAGGCCTACTCAGACTTTCAGAGAGACTTGAGCTTCCTCATGCAGAACACTGGGGCTCAGGCGCGTACCAGGCTGTCAATACATTGCCAGCAGGTCAAAACCTCTACCTCTACTATGCAAAGAAAGGTGGAGGCTTCAAGTTGGCTTCAAGTTTTGGTGGATTTCTTTAGGCTTTTCCTGGAATGCAACTTGAAATGACGTGGAATCAACAAGTGTGCTGGTTCAACATTGCGTCCTGCGTTACACACACATACACACATACACACATACACACATACGCACATACACACATACACACATACATACATACATACATACATACATACATATGTATATACATACATACATACATACATACATACATACATACATATGTATATACATACATACATACATACATACATACATACATACATACATACATACATACATACATACATATGTATATACATATGTATATACATATGTATATACATATGTATATACATACATACATACATACATACATACATACATACTGCGAATAGAGTGTAGGCTACGTACGATTGTGTATTCACACATAATTCGACACTCTAGGATCCAGTGCCAAAGGGGTATTTCAAACTGGCCTCTTTGGCTCAAGACCCACTGCAGCATCAGAGCAAAGAACTGCCATGCGGAAGCTGCCACCCGAGTGAAGTCATCACCGAAGCATTTACTTCAATATCAAATACTGGAACATAATCGGACAGACAATCTCCGATTCGCAGGTTATCAGCCGTAGGACTCCTACGGAGCCTACGAGCGGGTAGCCGCGGGCCTTACAGATGACTGAACAGGATAGCAGCGATAATGCAT
>Ga0126342_10012012_pt1 | contig 15459 bp, 12 predicted proteins | sample Cyp1metagenome_FD_92528 | JGI IMG/M metagenome (GOLD analysis project Ga0126342, IMG submission 92528) | Coral microbial communities from Lord Howe Island, Old Settlement Bay, Australia - Cyphastrea 1 metagenome | ecosystem: Host-associated > Invertebrates > Cnidaria > Coral ...
GACTTATAACTCAACATGCTCAGGGTTAGATGCATTATAAATTCATTTGGCGTATATATAATTCCACTTGGTGCACTTATAAGCCAAGTTGTAAGTTGCACAACTTCAAAAAGCACCAAAGTACTTGACGGAATTCTTAGGGACCCCAAGACAGGGATCCGCGTTTCCCATGTTTCTTTTTAAATACGAATATCATGTCAGAATCCCACAATTCTACGGGAAGTTGATGGGCCTGCGACCATGGGTTTCTGGCAGTCCCATCTTCCGGGGCCCTGTCATAAATGCTAAAGAATCGCGGGATCTAATCACAGCGAAAACCCACAGCCCAGTGATAAGTTCTATAACACCACATCAACTTGTGGCTAGTACGGGGCTCATCGTTTATACAGTATATATATATATATATCATTAATATATATATATATATATCCATGTTTTTGTTCGTGAAAATTCCAAGAATCCCAAGAATTTTTGCTGGTGAAACCGCAGATTTTCTCCTTTCAACCTGAGAGCCGTAGAGCCAAGAACACAGGCTTGGCACACTATCACCTGGAGCACTGGGAGGAGGCCTTTGAGATGTCGATAGATCGGTGGTTGGCCCGTTTTCGGGTAAGTTAGGTATGACTTGCCCAGCAAAAATGGTGATTTGATTAGGATTTAATTAGGATTTCATGGATGATGGAACGGGAATTCACCAACTTACTTGATCTTTCTTGCACGACTTAGGATTTCATGGGATTTAGTTAGCTAAGTTGGTACAACGTTCACTGGTGAATTACCTGTGGGTTATTGTAGATATGATACAATAATATATATATATATATGTAACTATATAGTTCATGGAGGTCATAAACCAAGAAACATCGAGGGGGCCACCTCGTATTTTTGAGACTGTGATTTTTTGCAATACATGGGGATACTTGCCATTAAACAATATTAAACACACAATAACGGCTTTTGCAGGGTGTCCAAGATTGGCCATGCTTCTTTATTGCTTCATCGATGTTTGAAAAGGTTCATGGTTGGCAAACACCCTCTGGTTATTATGTCAACATAGCTATTTGAATGATCATTTATAATTGATTCACTGTACCTATTATAAATGGTGATTTTCCATAGCAAACTGTTAGTTTACCAGAGGTATCCCGGCTGGGGAAATCCGCCCATCTGACCCGAGCTGGGGATGTGCATCGCCGGACCAGAACCCTCGGCAGTGGATTTACATGTCAGTGATCATGGGCAACTTATGGAGTATGATTGGGTATAAAATAGAGCAAAGTGAGTATAGGACTACTATTGGAACGTTTTGAACAATGTATATTTTAATATAACTTGGAACCAAGTCAGTATCACTTCGTATAAACCCAATGATCGCACATTTTCCACGCTATTTCCAGGTACACAGACCCCAGTCGTCACCGGTTTCAATACTCAGATGCTGTAATGAGTTGGATGATTTGGGGGGTACCCTCTGGTAAACATACAAAAAAACTATGGAAAGATCCACCATTTTTCATGGGAAAATCCACTATTTCAATGGCCATTTTCAATAGCTTTTTGTATGTTTACCAGAGGGTATCCAATGGGTATCTCCAAATAGGTGGAACCCCCCAGAAACATCTCTGAGCCACGGCCATAGGCCTCGTCGTTCTTCGCTCAAGCACGTCAAGCCTCACCGGAGTTTCTCTCGGAGTACGACTTCGCCGAGGGACTCAACAAGGCGGCCTACATGAAACGAAGCGTTTCAGGAAGGACGATCATCTCAGTAAGGGCATGACCGTTCCCATGCCGGGTTTTAGCCCCTACAAAGTGGCGCTCCGGTTTAGGATAGCTAAGTTGGTGAACACAACTCCAATAAGATCCAATAAGTATGGTTTATAGTGAACCGGGTTTTAAAAGCAACTTACAACTGGGGGCCCCACATTGTAGATGTCCTTTGAAGGGAAATCCCTTCCGCCAATAGCAAGTACAACCCAAACGAAACCCTGGTCCAATGTGCTGGATCATGTTGGCTGTATATCTCTGTTAAACTCCAATATTTCATGGTTAAGCGCACATTCTTTGGTGGTTAAACTTAATTCTGGGTGGTTAAACACTTCGGAGCGCATCGCCGGAGCGTTTGGACGAGCATCGCCACAGGAAGCCTCGCATGGCATGGAGCTGTGCAAGAAGAAGTTGGCGAAGTGAAGACTTCATCGTGAAAAGATCCGACTCCAGGGGGTGCAATGTGGGGCCTCTATAATGAGTAACGTGGGTAAAACAATCATGAACCACCCATGTGGGAATGGTAATCATACCGTATGCCATACCACCTATAAAAATGGTGATGACTGGGGGATGGTGCAGTGCAGATGGCATTGTTTTACCCACATTACATGGATACATTTAGGAATGGAGCCAACCATCGGGTGGAGTGTCCCATACTTGGAGAACTCCACCGTGGAGTTGGGGTTCTGGGTATGATGCAATGGTTTAACGGCAACAAGTTGGGATATGGGCACCATCAATAGGTTCATATAATGACTTCGAACTGGAACTGGACCCCCAAGACACGACTGGGGGATGTTTGATGCTAAGCTAACTGTTACTAGATATATTTGGATCACCTTGCCATTGACAATAGAGGATTGATTTTTACATACCTTGGATTATAAGAATGTTGGCAAAATGGGGATTACGCTAGGCTTATCACCGAAAACATGTCTATAACATTCTATAACCTATCACCATAAAATGGTATTCATATATGTGATGTTTGATAGGTATATAGGAACTATATAGGCACAATATTTCATAGTTTACGGGATATGTATCTACAGTATAGTTACGGCCAAACACCTCGTCTTGCCCGCGCCTGTTGGCCCGCCTTCTTCGTATGAGCTGAAAACGTGGTAAAAATATGATATTTTAGCATTATGGTGAACTTGATGTTCTAGATCAGAACGCGCAGCAAACGGACCTGTGCGGGTTCGTTCCACATCATCATCATCATCATCATCATCACCATCACCATCATCATCATCAATGAAGATCTTCAACGAATATAGAAGTTTAACCCCGGTGGAAAATAAACCCTTATTGAAGATCTTCAATGAATGTAGAAGCTTAACGGGGTTGGGAGAATTAAACCCTTATTGAAGGCCTTCAATGAATGTAGAAGTATAACGGGGGTGGAAGAATTAAATCCTTATTGAAGACCTTCAATGAATGTAGAAGTTTAACGGGGGGTGGGAGATTTAAACTGAAGGCCTTCAATGAATGTAGAAGTTTATCGGGGGTGGAAGAATTAAATCTTTATTGAAGATCTTCAATGAATGTAGAAGTTTATCGGGGGTGGAAGAATTAAATCCTTATTGAAGATCTTCAATGAATGTAGAAGTTTTAACGGGCGTGGGAGAATTAGACCCTTATTGAAGATCTTCAATGAATCTAAAATGAATGTAAAGTTTAACGGGGGTGGGACTTTTATATTCCCTAATACCTTTGTTGATCTTCCCAAGACAAGACAAGACAAGACAAGACAAGACAAGACAAGAAGGGTGTGGGCGAAACGGGGTGTTTGCGCGTATAGTTAGATCGGTTTGTTTGCCCCCATTGTACCAGCGCGAAAGACGTTCTGGAACATCAACCATAGCCGGCTTAGTCGGGGCCATGGAAACCAGCCCCTTGGTGGGTGACCCATCAAGTCATCAACCGGGCCGGGTCAATCCAGGATTGGCGCGGTGAAATGGTTCAACATCAAGCCATTTGTTCCATATGTTGTAGAGCATACGATTTCATATCATATTTAGTTAAAATATAGACATCAAGCATGTAAAAACATCTCAGGATTTACATCAACATAGAAACCTGGAATGATCGTAGTACGACCTCATTGGAATGATGTAGTACGGGGAATCATCCCCAAATGACCTTGTTTCAAGGTAGTGAAGAACATTTATAACGCACCCAGACAACACAAAAATAAAAACATGTTCAGAGGCAGGGCCATTTCAGCATCGGCAAGGCCGGCGACTCTCTTCGCTGCGTTGCGCTGCTACATCCTGCAGATGGAGCGCCGCCGGCAGCCGCCAATGCGGGCGTCAACGCGCCTCGGTATTGATCGGGGGACTTTGAGTTTTTTGCGTAAACCATGATCTATATATGGCTTAGAATCATGTGTGACACATTTGAAATTTTGACAGGTGTGCATCATTGCATTGTTTTTTTGATGATTTGAAACAATCATGTATATAAGTGTGGATATAGACACATCAAATGCATGCTGCATGCTCATCAACCGTATATGTTGGGCAACTTGGACTGTGGTTCCAAATGCTGAGTTCTTCCAGTAGGACCCATTTCTGGTAAATTCGGGGGTGGTTCATTGTTGGGTCTACCATGGTATAGTGCAATCCGATACTGTAATAATACAGTTGTTTAGCCTACACATATGTTTTTAAGTAACCATGCAAGTGTAAGGTTTATTGAAATACAAAAAAACTGATGAAGATAACGGTTTTTGCGAACCAATAACTGTTTTTTCAAACCAGAAATTAACAGTTTTTGACCAGCAACTCTTGGAAGTTAACAAATGTCGGTAATTTTTCCAGCATCGAGACAACGACATAATGACCAGCAAACATTTGAGGATTTCTTGGGCACCTCCTTTTTTTACAATGCATTTTTTGGTGGGTCGAAATATATAAACATCTTGGATCCACGAAATCCTCATCCGTTCCATCCTGAGGCCGAAAAAAATCCCAAATCAGGACTTCGGTGAAGTGATGAAAGTCATAAAAAAAAACTATGACGTCAATAAACATGTCGCATTTCCCTAGTTTAGTTGTGTAATAGGTATAAAATTTATATAGCAGGTATTTCTGGATCCTTATAATGACTACAGCAGTTCAAAACTCAAAACATATAAACATGTATGGTTACCACCCATCACCATTACTATTCATTGTAAAACATTCCCAGTAAGTATTGTGGTTGAAACCCATATCTTTCCAAATGCCACTTTTGCCAGTGAAATCCCTTTTTTTGCTGGTGGAACCCCATTCCTGCTGTTTGAACTCTACTAACTACTCCCTTGTTGTCGGTTAGAATTCCATGATCGTTGTGGGTTGTCCACGTTTCTGTATTCTTGCTAGTCAAACATTTTTGTTGCTTGAAACATCATGAAATATCATTGTTCCTTGCACGGTGACGCTGACATTTTATTGGTTAACAGATCATGCTTGTAGATTTTGTTTCGTCAGATTTAGTTTTTTTGTTTAAGTTATCATATGATTGATCCCCATGTGTGTAGGTTAAATCTTACTCACACGGGTGAAATTCCAATGTTTGCTATTGGAAGAACAACTTGTCGTGGTTGGAAGTGACAGTTTGAATCCCTTTTTGCATGAATGTATAATCTGCATATGATATTTTATTGCTCATAATTGTAGAGACATTATATCCCAATTGCCATGGGCATCTTGGCATCTTGCAATACTTACGTCCTATCCCACGGCCACGGCAGGGTCGCAGTGCCTTGCATTTGGCCAGCGCCAATGGTGCGTTGGGTGCGGTGAAAGCCCTACTGCAAGCGCATGCCACGCCGGTCCCTTGGCCGTCCAAGGCGCTGGAGCGCGGTAAAGAATCTAGATCCATGTCACGGGGAAAACCGATGAAATCTTGAATGATTGCATTTAAGTTTCAAATAGCCAAAATGAATAGAGTTTTATGAGTTTCTATATGGCTTTAAATCCTAAGTGTGGGAAGATGGGTCAAGTGATGGATATTGTGGATGTTTATGGTCAGTGCTGATGGATGCAATGGTTTCTGATAATGGGATGTTTTGTTGGGATAACAAGACCCATTTCATAGGGTATTTGATGGGTGTATATGGGTGTATATACAATGGGGATATAATGGGACGCGCGTGCAACCAACAATATGATGTTGGTTGAATCCCAGGCTCAGTCTAGTCGATGATATCACATACAACTCCAAAAAACATGGCTTAGTACTGGTGTTGATCATGCGGGGACCCAAGTTAAAGTGAACATATGATTAACAGGGGACAACTCCAGAGGGGAGTACTCAGACCTGGCACACGCAAAAAACAACCTCACTCGAACATCCAGTTCAGCCAACCTGTCACCACATATTTGTTGAGGGGTCCCATGTTGGATTTGCTCATAGTCTCCATTCAACAATTCGGTAGAAAATCAAGTACTGACCGGGTTCTGGATTTGTCGTTTTCCTCTGTTGTTTAACCTATATACCATAATCTGCCTAGTTTCGCCGTTGTGGTGTTAGATTCTTTTCCAGAAGGTAAATCCCCATGTGCAGACCAGAACGTAAATACCCAGAGGTATAGCCTGGATTGTCACCCCAACACTCTGTGCCAGTGGTCACTGAATTTTACTGTAGTAGGGGGCCCTTAAGATGTAATAACGGGTGAGACCAAAAGTGGGAGGAACGATTTGGATTAGTTGTTGGTAATCATCAAGCTGGGCTTGCAGGAAGTGAGAAACATTCACCATTTCTGGATGATTCTCCACCTGTCAGGTGAGGCTCTCTGGATTTTGTGTCAGTACCTCCTCCGCCTCCTCCTCGTCCAATGAACACGTGATTTTTGGTTAATCAATTTCCCATTATTGTTCTCTTCAACCTTGGTGATATCGCTTGAAATCATGTTCAGGCCATCATCATCTCCCAAGTTTTTCAGGCCTCTTTTGGGCCGCTTTTGCGCTGAGGACTCGTGCAATGCAGAAGGCTTGACTCCCTTGCACCTTTCAGCAGTGCACGGCTCTTTGGCTTACCATGCTGCCGGGGGTAGAACTATATGTGCCATGGTCAGGCTACATCGTTGATTTTCCCATTAAAAAGGACAACCATCCCCTGGGTTTAACAATGGTTATATCAAGTTTCAGGGGTTAGCAATGACATAATGGTTCTCAGCACACCAATTTTTTCAGGAAAATTTGATCCAGCCCAGCTGGCAGCTCTCAGTACAGTGGCAACCGAAGCAGAGCCAGGCCGATACATCAACTTCGTCTTGGTCTTGGAAGACTGTCGTTTCTGGCTGGCGGCCACGCGCTGGGTGGCCATGACGGTATAACCTCCGTTTCTTGATCCCGAAAACGGCCCAAGTTCTAGGGTACGTCGAGCAAGGCTCGGAAAACACATTTTCTCCAGGCCAATGCTTAGCCAACGCTACTGCCACTTGCAAGTGGCCAACCAGTCGATTTACAACTTGGTGCATGTCGTCTCGACCCGTGGTGCCGTTTTTCTCTGCCGAGAACACCACTTGACAATGGCACATATGGGGAGCCGCATGGCATGATTTGTGCTCCTAGGCCCATGACATCACCGACCCCAACGCGAAATGTCGAATCCAAAGCCTGGGGGTTACAAGGCATGGGTATGACCCGATGGAGTACACTTCACCCCAGGCAAGGATGTTATATTTCAGAATATACCTTCAAAACTGTCCTAACTTTCAATAGATGATCAAGTCTGAGGAGAAATCGCTTTGGACTCTTCGGATCATGTTGGATAAACAAATTTCATCAATTTTCCTTTTTGCCATGGTTTGTCCCCAAACAAACATGTTCCCAATTGGCCTTCAGTTCTGACCCAGCAAAGACGCAAAAACGACCCCATATGTTCAGACACGCCTGAGACACCATTCTGTTGGTTATATTTCGGAGTATATCCCAATAAAATGCTCGATGTTATATCCGCAAAAAAAATCCGCACGACTATCAGATGATCAAGGCCCGTTGCATTCATCATTATTGAGCACAAGACCATGCTGATTGTACTCTCCATCTTTCAGGGATGTTCTGTCTCGGTAAACTCATGTGGATGAATCCTGATTGTTGATCTCCAATTTCGATGCTTAAATCCAAGACGTTTCAGCTCACCCCCCAAACCCTGCGACCGCCCATACATGCCCCCATATTCCACATGGTTTTTTGCAGTTCTTCATAGATGTTCTAGGCGAAGCGCCAGGCGAAGTCCATATTATATTTTTGGCGGTTGTAGAAACCGAACCATCTAACCGGACACGTTGAATGCGGGCAAAAAGAGGCCTCCCAAGAATAGATCGTTTAAGAAACCCTGATTAGTTTTGTTGAGACTGGAAGGGTTGCATTTGGAGAGGTGGATCATGCTGGATCCCCATGACAATTGTGCCAAAAAACATGCCTTTTCTTGAAGGAAAGATGCTGGTTTATCCCTGATATGTGGATTTGGTTGAAAATAGGGTACCCCAAAACCCAATGGTTCAATGATAAATACCAGTAGTACCGCACAAGGCGGTGGCGGAAGTTTCAGAATAGGAAACCTATAGGAGAGCTTGGTTGTTGCGAATCACAGATGGCAGAGCAAATCCATTGATGGACTGAAAGGTGGTTGGAGCTGTCTTTTTTGGAGTGGTTACAATGATTGCAGTGGTCGCCTGGTTGGTCACCTCACCCACAACTGCTGGATGTAGGGTAGTGTAGTGTAGTCTAGTGTAGTGTAAAGTAGCGTAGTTGTAGTTGTAGCTGTAGTTGTAGTTTGTGTAGTGTAGAGTAGCGGAGTGTAATGTAATTAGCGTAGTGCAATGTAATTAGTGTTGTGTAATGTAGTGTAGTTGTAGTTGTAATTGTAGTTGTAGTTGTAGTTGATGTGTAATGGAATGTAGTGAAGTGGAGTGGAGTGTAGTGCAGTGTAGTGTAGTGCAGTGTTGTGCAGTTGTAGTTGTAATTGTAGTTGTAGTGTAGCGGAGGTGTAGTGTAGTGTAGTGGTTGTAGTTGAAATTGCCACAAAACCCGCACGTTTTGCTCACTTTTGGCAAGGTGCAGAATCCCTTGTGCCTGCCACGCAAAACGACATCCGAACGTCCAAGAGTGCTCCAAGCCCATCAGTTTTTTCCACTTTTGACTTCGAAATGTGCTTCGCGCCAAACCGTAGTACACTTTTTCGACATCTCAACTTCTAACAGTGGTCCGAGACCGTCAGTTTTTAACACTTTTGACTTCGAAATGTGCTTCGCGCCGCAACGGCGTGCACTTTTTCGACATCTCAACAGCCAAAAGCGGTCCGAGCATGGTGTTTTGTACATTGGGACTGGGAAATGTATGTACTTTGCGCCAAAATGGCGTGCAACTTTTCATCTCTCATCTGGCCAGATGGCTCTGCATCCGCCTGGATCTTCTTTCTGCCAAGAATTTCTCTTTTTTGATATTCTTTCTTCTTCTCTTCTCTTCTCTTCTCTGACCTTCTCTGACTCTTCCCATCTCTGCTTTTCATCTGTCCATATTGTCGGAAGTTTGACTTCTAAACTTCCTTCGAATATGGTTTATCAGCATTTTCCTTCTGAAGTCGCAATTTTATTCCGAAACCTTTGAATACCTGGCCGCAAAACCTGATTTGTACACCCTGGCCCTAAACCTTTCAAACTCTAGCTACAAACAATAAATGTTCACAACAAAACCTAAATTTTCAGGTCCCACACCTTAAAGACCACATGATTGGTGAGATATCCCAATGATATTTGCTGCACAAACCCAGCGCGCCCGCGAAAAAGTCCACGAAAGTCAGGTTTCGCCAGCGTGGCCAAAGCCTTGCTCTCCGCTCGAGCGGATGCAAATGTGACCTGCCAGGCCTACGGGCATTTTCGGGAACAAGATAAAGAACACACTGAAGCGAACCTAGACCCAAGTAGCCATGGAAATTTGTATTTCGCTCCATATTTGATACATATACATTGTATCACCATTGAATGATATTCCATAGCTAGTACATTAAATAACCAAAGGGGAGCAACTTGTTAAAGCTCATTGAACCCCCCATTTGTTGATAGTTAAAACACCGCATTTTCATATATTTTCCGTGAACTCCTCATGATTTTTCTACCAAGAAACATGATTTGTTAATCCTTGTTTCGCCTTGATTGTTGCGCCAGGATGGACGGCTTCCTTTGCATCTGGTACCTGGACAGAATCGGAAGCGACCTTGGACTTTTGGGCTTCATACTGTAGACCAGGGTAAACACTCTTTAGTGGTTTCTCTTTGCATCATGGTTTCATTTGGACATTTACATTCAGTGCCATGCAAGCATAGAACTGATGATTGGTGAAGGGGTACATGTTTTTCAGACAGGCCTAAATGACACTTGGTGTTGCCCGGAAAGCGTCAAGGCATGATATATGATGATATATATTGATAGATGATATATATATATATATATATATCATGTTTGGGATTTATTGAAATTAATCCGTTCCAATATCAAATATCCCGAAATGAAATCTCGCTTTAGGTTTGGATCCATTCATTAATTGGAATCCCAAAATTGAATGAAAGGGGTGCATAGTTTTTTGGTAGCAAAAGCCATATGTGCCATGCTGAAAAGTGGGTTTTAACCAGTGGACATGAGGGATGCCAATGGAGAATTTAATGGGATATGTATATATATATAAACATAATCTACTACAATCAACAATTGGATGGTATACCTAAATTGGGGAGGTGGTCAAACCCTCATTAATTTGGATTTATGTAGCCATTACACGGATTCAATGAATGATCATGTAGCGGATCATTGAACCAAAACTTCTCAGGACATCAAGATTTCAACGTGTGAACAAGTTCCCAGCCACATTGTTGGTGCTTGGTCGCCATCATACGTGGAAAGCATCGTCCATAGGAGGTACGGTTTGGCCTTCGGAACGCCGTTTTAAAAACTCGCGTTTCGGAACGCGCGTTCTGAATGGATCCTTTTTTCCAATAACCCAAAGTTAATGTATTTCCTGGGCCTGGACACTGAAACCTTTTTCCCCCGAAATAAAAAAGGATTTTGAGAGCTCTTATGGGTTCAAAATGGTGGATGAAGCCACCAGAAAAAATCCTGGGTGCTGATCTTCCCAAATCCAAATCCTTTTTTGGGTGAAGCAAAAAAGTTTCTGGCCTCACCAGGTTTGTGGGGCAAGTCAGGATTCCTTCCCGGATCCTTTTTTTCACTGAAAGAAAAAGGTTCTGACTGACCTCTCACAAATTTCATCGTAGTGCTATTAACTCCGTCGTGGATACCGACCTTGAAAATTGGTTAAAAGAATTTGTGTGACACAGCGGATCCTTCTTGCAAGGACCAAAAAAGATTATGGGAGGCTTCTGTGAGCCAAAAACAACTATAACCTCCCCTCTGCGTTCGGAACGCGCGTTCTGGAACGCGCGTTTTGCGTTCTGCGTTTTGACTGTGCTATTTAAGGGAGGGATCCAAACACATAAAACAATTATGAGTGACTGTGGCATTGCTAAAATGGTGTAAGCTTCGGGCCGGTATTGCAACGGGCTGATAATCTGTCTGGAAATGGGCCACATCGGTATATTCATGTCACATGACCAAAACCTTGGAATTTGGTGGTATCCAAGCTAGCTTTTTTTGAGATAAACCTGTTCGTGCGGAAAGATCATCCAAAGCAGACCGACAAGAACATTTGTTGCACGCGTTGGCACAGTATCCGCGACCAGATCTGGCCGTCCAAGTTGAGAGTCTGAAATCATGTCTCATAGCAAGTTACTCGTTTTGGTTGTTGGTCTATACACATCCTGTATATTCCTGTGTGCAGTTTTTTCGGTTACTCTGGTTTATGTTTTTTTGAGTGTGAGCCATATCATGGTTATGGTGTTGTCATCCTCATCAAGTCATATGCACAATTTAGATCCGCTTTTTCTTCGGGTCGTCGCTCAAAGTGATCAACAGACCCCCCATCCCATCCAACTTTGTGACCTGTTACATCCACCATGATTTCGCTTTTTTAATAGGCGGAAGGGATTACATTCCCATTGGATAGATACCATTGGATCCAACTAGACTACCATTGCCTTGATATCAGCAATGATATCCCCATCGTTTCCGAATGATATTACGACAAAGCCGTGGCTTCCCGCAGCTTTTCCAGTGGATCAGGCGACCAAATCGCAGGTGGTGCTTGAACTTCAAGCCTACACGCAGCGCCATGAGGCCGGGGTCACCATTACCATGGACAGCTGATGCGTGGCCCACCCCCCTTGGTTATATGGAAGTATCCCCATTGTATTCCCTTTAAATTCCCATGATATCCCGATTATGTCTGATAGTTATTCCATTATACTATAACCCTATTGTATCAAACGATATCCTTTGTTTATCCTTTATCATATTGTATGTTTGGTGATGAATACTGTATGAATACTGTCTTGCATGTACCGCACTATATCCCACAATATCACCACCATATCACCAGTATATCTCGTATATCAATGTACATATCTATATATATATACTCTATGGAAATCCCACAATTGTTGATCATACTGTATGGTGGAAACTTGAGCAATTTGCCGATATTGGGGGGTAGATCTATATGCCCATCATCAGGATTTCCTTTTTTGGAAAAAATGACCACAAAAACCATACACTTTTGACCCAACATCCCTGTTACCACCCCATAGCATCTGCACTATATCCCTTATATACATCATACAAATATACACACACATGTTTACACATTAGATAATAATAATAATAGTAATAATAATAATAATATATATATATATATGTGTATCCCCATGATGGTTGATAATATTAAATATATATATATATATATATTCATTTATACATACATGCTGTTGTTCCACCATATCCCTATATATATATTAATATATATATATATACAGATATGTTTTTTTTTGCAAGTTTACAACATAGTATACCCCTTAGATCATCGTCACTATATCCCACTTTCCCCCCATGATTGTTGATATCCCATCATTTTGCCTTAGCCATTGAGTCTCCAGCCACCGACCAGGAGGGCTACACGCGCACCAGCGACTGCAGCGGCGTGCACCAGCGCCGGAATGGCCGGTCCGAAGGCCAAGGAACGACCCAAGCGACGCGTTCTCGTTGTGGGCAAACCGGGGGAACTTCAACCTGAAACGACTTCATCATGCTGTCATTCATGGCTGATATGTCTATCCGTCTTGAAATAAATAAATATATATATATATATATGTATGTATAGATGTAGATGGTTTATGTTTATATTAAAAAAAAAGCAGTTTAATCTAACTTGATGGTGTACAACGCAAATGCGATTGTTTTGGAGTTGTTTGTTGATGTTTACTGTATGTTTGAATGTTGCTGATGACAAATTACCGGGTCCCTGTGAATACTTTTTGGTAAGCAAACATGACAACGGAGTGTGCTTCATGGGGGATACATGAGTTTTGCATATTGAAATTGGGGACTTTGCTCATAACCATGTCGAATAAACAGAAGCTGAAGTTACGTGTGTGTGTGTTAGTGGAAGGATCCTTTCCGATAATATATCCTGCACATCTGTTTTTTGTCATGATGATTCCCCAGATATCGAGAAACATTCAGATTATAGCATCTTATGGTAGTCCTGCATCCCTGGTTAACATTATCTAGATGGTAATCCCCCAATATATCCTTTTGCAATCTCGGAAATTTTCCTCGAGTTTCAGTCGTCTAGTCATTCTCGACTGATCTCGGACTGGGGGTCAATCGTCCCGGTTGAACTGAAAACGGTTTAATCCAGATTGATGTGGACATCTGGAGATCCAACTCTGATATTTGCCATGATCAAAATTTGAATTAGATCAGGCCAATATTTTGTTGATTGTCATACCAAGGCTTTATATATATAATAGTTAGTTCATAGCCGATTTAAGGATTCCAGTCATCATCAGAAAACAACAAGCATATGTACACTCTATATATATATATATAATATATAGATTTACATGTATCCATATACCGTATTTTCACCATGGTACATGTGAGGATTTGATAACAGAGTCACCGCATTCTGAGTTTGTAGCCCATAGTAGCGGATGAGCATATTGGCTCCTGAGAAATTATCGTGACCATTCAGTTCCTAGAGCCCGGCCAGTCCTGTAGAGGTAGTAGGGTCAGTGGTCCATATGGCCCTGAGTTTTCATCCTAGGATTGGTTTGGCAAGTTTCATGACCCAAGGAGCAGTACACTGTTGATCTTTCCTGGAATGTCATGACCTTTTCTATACGGATATGTGCCACGGTCGATGGGCAATATATCCATATTGGATGATGGTCATCTTCCATTGATAGGGATTCATATACTCATTGGAAAGAGTCCCGCTCTGGGACTGATGACCATACCACATATACCATCTTTGGCCACAGCACAAATGCTCTATGCTTTGGTGCTGTAATGTTTGCCATCAGCCATGGTTTTGCCATTCTTTATCCAATAGTCGGGCTACCAAGCGGTCAACGGCATCCACAAATATGTGGCCACCTTTTTTCACCCCATAAAACCATCTATCTGCAATCTTTACATGGGTTTCTCCGTTTCTCCCATATTTTGTTCATCATACCCTGCACCTAAAAACTGGCAATGGCCAGTGGGCAAATTATGATGATAGTCTTAGTGGATTATATAATATCCTCATTATATACCTATAACATCCTTTTAGAATCCCAATAAATCCTATTATAATCCCAATAAATCCCATGTAAACCCGTTTAAATCCTATGAGAACGAGGTTTTAGCGCCTCACCGCTGAGGTCCGACGCGGTGAGGCGCTTCTTGACGACCGAAGGGTCGTCTAGTAGATGCCATGAAGGCGGCGCTAGCGGTCGGGAGATGATTGGAGACTTAGTTGAGCAAAGGATTGAATCCAGAAAAATTGGGATTTTATGTCAGGACTGTCAATAAACACACATACATTCGATTCCATTCCATTCCATTCCATTACATTAAAAAGAGATATACAGACATACATACATACATACAGACATACAGACATACAGACACAGACATACAGGCATACAGACATACAGGCATACAGACATACAGACACAGACATACAGGCATACAGACATACAGGCATACAGACATAGAGACAGACAGACATACGGACAGACAGACATACAGGCATACAGACATACAGACATACAGACAGACATACGGACATACAGACAGACAGACATACAGACATACAGACATATAGGCATACAGACATACAGACATACAGGCATACAGACATACAGACATACAGACGTACAGACATACAGGCATACAGACATACAGACATACAGACATGCAGACATACATACAATAACATACAATAACATACATACAGACATACAAACAATAACATACAATAACATACACACACACAATAACATACAATAACATACAATAACATACACACACACAATAACATACATACATACAATAACATACATACACACACGTATACATACATACATACATACATACATACATACATACATACATACATACATATACATACACATACATACACATACATACACATACATACACATACATACACATACTTACACATACATACACATACATACACATACATACACATACATACACATACATACACATACATACACATACATACACATACATAC
>Ga0126342_10012013_pt1 | contig 15458 bp, 10 predicted proteins | sample Cyp1metagenome_FD_92528 | JGI IMG/M metagenome (GOLD analysis project Ga0126342, IMG submission 92528) | Coral microbial communities from Lord Howe Island, Old Settlement Bay, Australia - Cyphastrea 1 metagenome | ecosystem: Host-associated > Invertebrates > Cnidaria > Coral ...
ATAATATTACATAATATTACATAATATTACATAATATTACATAATATTACATAATATTACATAATATTACATAATATTACATAATATTACATAATATTACATAATATTACATAATATTACATATATTCAGAATATTCAGATTTATTAGGGGGGACCGACTTACTGGTGCTTAGTAGGGAATGGGGGAATGATCTATAACAACTATTAACCATCATCCCAGCAACCCCCATTCCCTACTAAGCACCAGTAAGATTGCCCTCTGGTAAAGTAACAGTTTGCTATGGAAAATCATTCTTTTAATAGGTAAATAAACCATTATTATGGGCAATTTTCAATAGCTAGCTGGTTGGTGGTTTCAATATTATTATTATTATTATTTTTCCATCTATTGGGAATCATCATCCCAACTGACTTTCATATTTTTCAGAGGGGTAGGTATACCACCAACCAGACTTAATACGTGGTTTTTGGGGGAATCACCCACTGACAAAAATGGAATAAGCCTACTGGACATACTAACCAGGGTTATTACCCAACCCGAACATCAAAAATGGTGGTCTTCGTGCCGAATCGAGGCCCAATGCTCCGATGCCCGGGACGAACGGGACCATGCCCAATGGCACGGTTGGATGCTTCTACGCCACGCCCACGAACCATGGCACGAATGGTGGTTGGATCACCATGGTGGGAATTGGGTTATCCCAGGGAGTATGATGCATGTTTTTTTTGACCTAACATGGCCTGCGATGGATAGCTCCGTAACATGGTCAAAACCATGGTCGACCTACCATGGGTTTGTTTTCCCCTAGGGGGATCATCCAGAAAAATAGGGTTTACCATGGTTTACCCGGCCTGGTAATGACTAACAGTTTGCTATTGAAAACAACCATAAAAATTAGGGGATTTACCAATTGAAAAATGGTGATTTTCCATAGTTATGTTAGTTTACCAGAGGGTAACATACCTATAGGGATTCCCATTCTTTGATGGATGACCATAGCATGGAACAACCGTAGTTTTGTTGTTCCTGATCCTGTTCAGCCTGTTCAGCTGTCCATTCTTTACCTACTTGGATCGTTCCACTGAATAACTGGTTATTGGGATGATCACCCGCTGAAAAAAATGGAATAAGCCTGGTGGACTTGCTAACCGGGGTTTTTACCCTCTGGTAATACAGTTTGCTATGGAAAATCATCATGTTTAAGAGGTAAACCGTTAAACCCATCTATTTCTAATGGGAAAACCATCTACAAATGGAGGTTTTTTCATGGGTAAACCCACTTTTTTTTGGGCCATGGCTTCTATAGCAAACTCTTATATAGTTTACCAGTGGGTTTGCCAAACTTCCTAATTCGGATGATCCTCCACGGTGCATTCGAAAGCGTCGATCACATACCAGAAACAAGAAATATCCCAATAAATAATAGGCTATTGGTATGTTAGTATATCTTGATACCCCCATAAGTTAGGATATATGGATATATTGATCACATACTTGACATCTTGATATAAGAGATCCAGCTGCAAAATGCTGCCTGAAAACCAGAGGTGTCTGCGACATATCAAACAGCCTTTTGTGGGTCCGTTGACACCAAATTTTTTAATCTGCAGCCTTGTTTTAAGAAACTAACCTCCGAGTTTTCAGTCTTTTCTTGTGGTTCAATAATGTTAAATTCTCGTATTTGTTGAGACAACATATGTACTGTATATATATATATATTTCTTGTTTTGCCTCTTAGCACACTATTCTTGTTGTCCGCCAAGGCTTAGACAGGATATATACATGTTTTTTTCCTCGTGGCATACCCCACATGAAGATCAATAAACGCATTCATGTTTTGATAAAGACGGCATACAAAAATATTTTATTCAAATGAATACTCTATACCATCAACATCGAAAGATACATAGCAGATGATAAAGATACATTTTGGTATCTCGATCCTTTCTTTTAACGATAACTAAGATACCATCCCTCCAATTAACGTAACGATCATGCAGAATAGTGCCAAATAAGAGCTTGGAAGATTAATTTCCACTCAAAATGGGCTAAATGTTCAGTGTCCAAAGTGTTAATTTCCACTCAACATGGACAAAATTATCCAAGTTAATCCTAAAATAAATCCCCATGAATCTAGCCATATCCCGTGAAAGCCTCCTTTGAGACCTCCCAAGGATCCAGGTGGCAGCGCCTTATACCACAATGGCACCCATGCCGCAGGCTTCCTCAACGGTGCACGGGAAAAGATCCACCTGCAGAACGGAGATCATGGGGATATCATGGGATTCCCTCTGTCTGTTGAAGCCATGGCCCATAATACCCTCTGGTAATTTAACATAGCCATTGAACATGGCCATTTATAGTGGATTTACCCATAAAAAATGGTGATTTTCTATAGCTATGTTAGTTTACCAGAGGGTAATAGATGATTTACCTATTTAAGATGGTGATTTTCAATGGCAAACTGTTAGTCACTACCAGAGGGTAGACTATAGACAGACTATGTTGGATATTTTATTGTAGCTCATATATAAGTGGTATATACCGATATAAGTAGTATGATCACGTCATGATTTAATTTGATATAATGGGGATGTCATGATGTCATGGGTGTGCCCTCCAGTGTCACACCAAACCCGCTGGGATTGATGTTGGCTGACACCAACCATGGGTATTTCATAGCTCTTAATAGCCATTTAACCAATAAAGCAAAGTAAGATAGCTACAGAAATCCTGTCAGGAAAGACTCCACAATTCTTTTTTTCTTTAAATAAATGATATACATATGTATATATATATATAATATCTATCTATCTACCTTAGCTTACTGGAGCATTCCCAATATGACCATTGGTATAAACCTTCCCCAAGTGGTAGGTCTGCATGGCATGGCGTCAGTACATTTCCTAGGAAGGTGATGTGAACAAATGTCGTCACCAATATGGTCAATCCAACATTTCAATTGGAGGTACCTACCATATATAAGGCCTATTTTTTTGGCCTATGTAAGGGGATATACCCCCAATTTCTATGGCCTTATATGATACAGTACCTCCATTTTAGGATCCTGGAATTTTCATTGAATATTCCTCTCTAAAAACCTTTGTTTTTGGCAACACATACTCTTCAAAGAGGCTGGTTTCCGACACTGTCATATCATGTCATATCATTCACCACAAAATCATACTGTATCCATCTAACATTGAAACAATCTTTGCAGGGCATCTAACTCTAGCCATGATGTGGAAAATATAAGTTTGTCCAAGAGTGGTGAATATCTCAATTTTTTCGGGCTATTTGTAACTGAACACGACATTTTTTTCAACCATGTCGTGGTCCATTGGGTAGCCGACAATCCAGATAGCCAGATAGCTCCATTGATACGTCTTGGAGCAGATGAAGCAGTGAGACAGAGCCATTTGGCTTTGTCTAGGGGGGTGACCCCCAGTTATGGTTATTTAGTTATTTATGGTCCAGTTATGATATTCATTAATATAATAGGTAATATAATAGGTGATAATAGATAATGGAATAATTTATGGTCATTGTTTTGTAAAGGGGACATGATGATACTTCGTTGGAATTGGGCCCCCATTTTCAGACTAAGCCGGTTTTGTTCATTCTAATTATTCGCTGGTTACGGCTGGAGGTGTCCATGGTCATGGTGCAGAATCCCCCGATGACTTCGCCACAGGTGCAGGGCAGCAGGGCAGGGGGAGGAGATGTGTCAAAAAACAACAGGTTTATGGTCTCACTTCTGCGAGCTGGTGCCCCAGTTTGTTAGCTAAATAACTCCCATAACTATGGTTTTGTGCCCATAGAAATAGATGGTTTACCTATTAAAAATGGGTGGATCTTTCCATGGCGAACTGTTAAATAACCAGCTGGTAACTCCCATAACTATGGTTTACGGTCGATATATACCTATACTTGCTATGGTTTGCTAGCCAACTTATAACTAGGGGGGCACCATCCTGTGAGGGATAAATTGCATTTGAGCGCCAGAAATTCATGGACTTGAACTCAAGAACTCGGAGTGAAGCAGCATCAATGGGGGGATTCACACAACAAACCATACGCATTTGTCTTGCACATGGAACTCCGTTCAACTGCTTGGGACTCCTATCCCAGAATCTTGAATATCCCGATCAAGGGACTGTAAATTTTCATAGATCCACTACTCAACAATCGGGTTTCCTTGAGGTGTGTATTTAACGTTTGTGGAAGGATTGGTTCACACAATTGCTTCAGTCACGAGTCACCATTCACATCCCCAGTTCTTGTGTGTCTCGGTGATATGTCCATTCAATAAATAAGCACCTATAAATATATACCCTCTGGTAATTTAGCGTAGCTATTGAAAATGGCCATTTATAGTGGATTTTCCCATTGAAAATGGTGATTTTCCATAGTTATGTTAGTTTACCAGAGGGTACTATAAACAGCAATCTATACATTTAAGAAAAAACACCAATCTATAAACGTCAACATGAAATACGCTGATTTCAAATCCAAGAAAGTACCAAATAGAATAAAGCAAACATAACACATTCAGGAAGCAATGCAATACCATCAAGAACCACTTACCCTCTGGTAAACTAACATAACTACAGAAAATCACCATTTTTCATGGGTAAATCCACCATTTCTATGGCCATTTTCAATAGCAAACTGTTAGTCATTACCAGGCCGGGTAAAAGCCAATGTTCGGCCGCCATTTTTCCATGGTGAACCTTCCCCAGGCCGATGTGCATGCGCCGCCCATGACGGGCCCAATGCCTGGCCCTATGCCTCCGAACCCCGCACCGATCGGGGCCGGAACCTGCGCACCGCGCATGACGAATAACTTGGCGCCCATCGGGCCGCCGATGCAGCAGATGCCAATGCAGCCACAGATGCAGCCGCAGATGCTTGGTGACAGTTTTGTGGGGTGATGTAGCTGTAGTGATTTTTTACTTTGCTTTTCTTCATTGACTTTTTGGAAATGTGATACAATAATTATATGGACATATAATATAATATATGTGATACGATATTATATATCATATATCCCAATGTCAATGAAATATTTCTCTTTTGGCGGCCAGAGGTTAAGCGGCCTCGTTTGGGGGGACTCACCTTGTAGGTGGGATGATGGTGATGGGGATTTTGTTTTCTGATTACTGTAAATAAATACATACATACATACATACCTACCTGCCTACCTACCTGCCTACCTACTTCCTACCTACATACGTACTATATATAATATGATATAATACATTTTAATACAATATAATACAATACAATATAATACAATACAGCATAGTATAACATAATATAATATAATATAGTATGATATAATATAATATAGTATAATATAATGTAATACAGTATATTATAATATAGTATAATATAGTGTAATACAATATAATATAGTATAATATAATATAACATAATATAGTATATAATATAATATAATACAAAATAATATAGTATAATATGATATAATATAGTATAATATAATATAATATGATATAATACAATGTGATACAACACAATACATTACAATACACTACAATACAATACAATACAACATAGTATAATATAATATAGTATAATATAAGATAATATAACATAATATAATATAATATAGTATAATATAAGATAATATAACATAATATAATATAATATAGTATAATTAAATATTATATAGTATAATATAATATAATATAATATAGTATAATATGATATAATATAATATAGTCTAATATAATATAATATAATACAATATAATATAACATAAGACAATATAATATAAACACACATTATATATGATATATACGCATATTACATATGATATGCAATATAATCTACATGCATAGTATATGGGCCTAGCTTGACAGCTTCAGGTTGCCTCCAGTCATTTGACCTGTAGTATCCAACCCCCCGGGGCACTGCTTCGGGACTGACGGGAACAACATATTTAAATAATGGTATCCGGTAGAAAAACCATGGTATCCGGTATAATTTTCTAGGCCAATCAGTGAAATCGACCTTTTCTGATGAAAGCATATACATAATTTACATGTGAAAGGGGGTTCGCCATCAGATACCGAACTTAACAATCACCAGGTTTTGCCAAGCATGTGGCTGCTTGGAGGAGTGCCTTTCAGCAGGTCCATTCCGGCCATCCGCTGGTCTCCACATATCTTTCTTTTCTCAATGTCTACAGTCAACAGACCCCCCTCGAGCCAAACCATGGATATTCCCATTTTGTTGGTTACATCAACATCCTTCTTTTCGTTCATTCGCCAGAGCTAGACCATCTACATCCATCTACCAGGTTTTGATCCATATCGGTCAGCGGCTTCGATATGATTCCTTGTCCTTTTTTCCACTGGCTGACCAAATAGAGGGGCAACCCGGATGTTTTCACAAATATACATATATATATACACATGTTGAAAACACACACACACACATGTATATATATACACATCAAAACATAGACATACTTTAAACGCCATTTGGCAAATGATGAGCAACCCAATTTAAGGCACACCTTTTATGCAACTTTTCTTTCTGAATCCCTATGAATTGACATGAATACCAACATGATTGGATTCTACCATTCATGTAAATACCATTCATAAACTTGCCATGATCACTCCAACCAATGATAGTATCACAGATATCACAGCCACAAGGGGGCTTGAACGCTGAGGATGAGCATGGCTGTTGCTCCTCCGATGCCACAGCACCCACAGCACCCACAGCACCCACAGCAGCAGCATCTGCCGGGTGAGCCGCCCCTGGGGTCACCTGAGTTGCCATCGAAGGGGTCAGCACTGCATGCCTACCGTGCCTTGGACGGATTTTCCATGGGGACCAAGAGGGCTTTCACCTGGACAAAATGGAGGTTATGATACCCTCTGGTAAACCGACATAACTTTGGAACATCATCATTTTTGATGGATAAATCAACTATAATGGCAATTTTCAATAGCTATGTTAAATTAGAAGAAGGGGTATGTGCTTTTGTGGTGTGTCTTTGATGGGTTTTAAGGTCGAAAAAACGGGGAGTCCGTTCATCGGACAATGGTTATTTGGCATTGAATCAACATGCAGATTTCATGAACTGAACGTGCACAGAAATCGGGATAGCAACCAAACACTGGTCAGTTTTATCACTTTCTTTGACTTTCCTAAAAAAGATGATGTTATATCATGTTATATCCCAAGCAACAGATGGTGGAAACCAAACATCGGAGTGGACACATGGATTGTTGCGCCACAGAAAGGTTGTGAAGGATTCAGAATACTTACGGATTTTTGCATGCGCAAGAACCGCAAGCCGCAGAAATTTTAGGCTTTGACCCGCCAACATTAACATTTAGGATAGAACCCAGGAATCCTTGGTGATATCAGCCAAGAAACTTGGGAATGTAGTGACGACAGCCGGGATTTGAAACCCGATGACAAGGGGCGAATGGTGGGATATAGTGAAACATCATTTGGACAATGGTTCGAGCTTCCGAATCTTTTTCTGTTCCATAGCTTTGCTCAGAAGATGATCATGGAACCACCGATTTCCGGCAGGTTCAAGCAGCAAGAGTCTAACAGTTTGGAGAGATACCCTCTGGTTATTTAACATAGCCACGGTATAGATGGCCCATTTATAGATGGTTTACCTATTAAAAATGGGTGGATCTTTCCATGGCTATGTTAGTCATAACCAGAGGTACCTCCAGAGATCAACACTTCCATTTGGGATCAGGGACTAGTCGACACATGGCTGGTCATCTTGTTTCTACCCCGGCTGGTGAATGTGTGTTTTTGTTGGTGAGTTAGCATTGCATCTGGTTATTTGTCACATAGCCATGGAAAGTCCCAACTTCCCAACCATAAATGGAGGTTTCGATCGCTGGGAAAATCATCTATAAATGGGCCATGGCTTCCATGGCTATGTTATTTTCAAGAACAGCAACAGATTTGCGATGCTAGGATAATCTAGGATACAATTCATCAGAAAATAAGTGAACATCCTACACAGATGCATAACTCACTGAAAGCCTACAGTGAGACCTCTGCAAAAGTTTCGCGAAGGAGCGGGCAAACGTGATTTTGGCATTTTGAAGGGGTTGGGCCGGTAAACCTGACAAAAGTAAACCTGACAAATGTAAGCCCAGCAAGCAATGAAAAAGCTTGCCCTGATCCTGACACTCATGCGGATAGCTCATCTCCCTTTGGCTTGGAGTCTGCAAGGCTATCACGAAGTAATCTTGACAATTCTGGCCAATCATCATTCAGAATCGCAATTTTTATTGCGGGGGCCATCCTCCATTCTCAGATCACCAAAATCCATCAAAACCCCATATCCTTGCTTGTATATCCAACCTTTTTCCCCATTGGTCCTTGTAAAAGCCTCATGAAAAAATAATGGTTGGCATCCCGTGAAGTCCCAGCACCAGAAAATGGCAGAACATCACTCTGCGAGGTGCCTGTAAGCCATGTGCCTTCTTCTACCAGGAAGGCTGCTCAAACAAGGACTGCTGGGTCCCCCGACGGGTTCTATGGAGGTTTCTATATAAAATGGGCCCCCATAGCTGGCTGGTTTGTAATGAAAAAACCATCTATAAAGGGCCCCTATTTTAGGAAACCCCCATATACTGAATAGTACTTTATGTTTTTGCTATCAATGGTTAACATGTACATAAATTTCTACATTCACCAGCAAAAAACACACATTATTTTTTTTTTGGCAGGTCTCGAAGATTCACTTCATGTTTTTTTTAGGGGGGTTTAGCCCAAAGATGGGATTTTTGTTTCATGATTCATCCATGACCAGATGATAAATCCAAGGCTGAACCTTGGTGTTTTGCATCAGTGAGAGGGTTGGTTTGTAATCCCATCTAGCCTCTGATCATTTGTGAAAGAGTTTGCTATGGCGTACATGGTCCATTTGGTTCGACGATTCGATAATATATATATACACTAGTTGGTGATTTAATGGTGATTTAATGGTGATTTAATGGTGATTTAATGGTGATTTAATGGTGATTTAATGGTGATTTAATGGTGATTAACCGTAATGGAATATTAATAACTGGTTGGTGGTGACTGGAACATTTTGATTATTTTTCCATTCAGTTGGGAATGTCATCATCCCAACTGACTCATATTTTTCAGAGGGGTTGAAACCACCAACCAGTATATATATACATACTGTATATAATACTCCTCTTTGAAACATGGTGATGTTCCATGTCGCGAACTGTGAAATTACCAGAGGGTAAGTCTAGATATGTCCATCCTAAATTATCATGGGTAAATTACCATCATAGGATAGTTACCCTAGCTGACTATAGATATCCATCATAAATCCAACGGGTCGTCCAGTTCTAAATCACCTGACCGATCGTTTGGAGGGCCTTCCTGAAAGATTCCACAGATACGGAGCACATACCAACGCTAAAACGTCCGCCCCACAAGTATACAGTACTTCGTAGTTCATCCTACATAGGAAGCAGGGTATATACCCTCTGGTAAACGCTTACATAACGAACTGGGAAATCACCATGTTCAATGGGAAAATCCACTATTTCGACTGGGCCATTTTCAAGTTCGCTAACTGTAAACGTTTACCAGGCCGGGTACCTGCTTCATTGATTCATGCGATTAGTCCCCTGTTGAATTGTGCGTGTGATTTACTTCACCAAGTGGGCGTTTGTCATCCCATGAGCCGATTCCACTAAAAAAAACCTCGATCTTTGTTGGCAAAAGCACCATTTTCTTCACTTCCCATCAAAGTCCCGTGTGGCATTGATTGAAGATGGTCATATAGCCGTTGGAAGAAGATCATGATGTCAGTTGCCATATTTTTAGGCATCCTCCACTATAGTGGGTTCACATGTTTGCCGTTTCGTTTAGAATTTCAAGGGCTGACGTATGAAATTTCAAGTACTTGTTGAGCCCCTTGATACTATTATATAAATATCAAATATCACTATACTATACAATATGATATGTACATCGATATATACATTAATATTTACAGATATTTATTTATAGATATATACTATATATATATATTTGCTCTATATAAATCTTACAGGCCATACACCATTCATAGAGTTACAGATTTCCCATAAATCACAGCCATGGCCAATCCATGGCTAATGTGATTTATAGTATATGTAACTAGATATTGATGGTGTATATGATATGTACCATATTGTAGTATAGTATATATACAGTAATGTACTGATACTTGTAAAAACCATATATATGGTACATATCATATACACTGATACACCATTCATATCTAGTTACATATACGAAATAAATCACCCAACAGCCATGGCCAAAACGTTAAATGAATAGGAATTCCAGGATCCTAAAATGGAGCTACTGTACCATATGTTTGGCCATATTTTCTGGTGATATTCACTTACATAGGCCTCAAAAATCGGCCAAACATATTTGGTAGGTACCTCCAATGAATCGGATCCTGAAATTCCCATTGAGGAAATCCTTAGGAAATCCCTAGGAAATCCAGTATTTGAATATCAATCCATATATACCCTCTGGTAAATAAACATAGACCCTGAAAATCACCAATTTCTAATGGAAACTAATCTTCCAACCCCTATCTGCCAGGGTCTATGTTAGTTTACCGGGTCGCCAGCGACGGCGTCGCCAGGAGCAGTGTGCCTTCTGCCACCTCTGCGAGCCTGGCGAGCGCAAGAGGCGCAAGAAGGAGCGCCGCATGGCGCGGCGCGAGGCGCAGGACGCGACGACGCGGGACGGCGACACGGCGACACGGCGATTTTTGGGCACAATGGGAACCCAAAAAGGGGTGAAATTCACCATGAAACATGTTGAAAGATGGTGAAAGATGATGAAACATGGTGATTTAACCATGAAAATGAAGACTTGAAAATATTGTAACCATGAACACTTGGACTTGAACCGGTCACCCAGGAACATGGTGACCTGAGCCAGAGGGATTCTACCCAGCGAAGTTGTGTTAACTCCAAGCACTGTAGGGCTTATGGTAGTTATTAATGGAAGTGGTTATGGGAGCTACAAACCAACATGACACGGGAGAAACCACCTAGCGTATATATATATATATTTAAAAATTATACAGTTTTTTTTTGAAAAATTAGTCATAAGGAATCTATGACATTCATTTATAGGGAATTTGTGAAATTCATTATAAGGAATCAACATCCATTTCTTATCTTTATAAATTTCTGGATTTGCAAAAAATATATAAAATAAAAGAATGATGCGGATAGGTTGGATGATGGGGGGATTGTCTTCCACCCCAGATTTTCTGGGACTCAACCAGAAAAAATCACGTTTTTTTTTGGGATCAAACGACTAAAAGTCAGAAATATCGGAATTTCACCACTAAGAATCAGGAATTATGCAATAAGAAATAGGAATCAACAAGAAACCATGAAGATTAAGGTGGGCTGGGGACTCCAGTAGGATGTTGCTTGTTTTTATTCGCAGAAAGCCGGGAGGATTCAACCACAAGGATGGTAGGTGCCCTCGCGTAATCCAACCAGGAAATCGGTGGTTTTCCTACTTATGTATAGATATAGTATAGTTTACTTATAATATCTTATAATCACCATAAAGCCTGAGTTACCCTCTGGTAAACTAACAGTTCGACCCTGGCAGTCATCGGGTTTTTTGTAGACTAGTTTCAACTAAACAATGGCTATTTTCAGGGTCCAACTCTTAATTTCCGGCTATAAAATGTTATAAACCACCTAGGACTCCCAATGGGACAACTTCTAGGACTCCCGATTGGCCACTTGCCGCCTCGGCCGTCCAGGAGGGATGAACTTGAAACGAAACGTAGCAGGTCTGGTGCGGGGAAATTCCCCGTCGCACCCATGGGAAGAAGCTTAACACGAGCTGCGCTCGGGTGGGGCTTTAGCACTTTCTGAATGGGTCCCAATGTATTGGAAATTGCCATGAAAGGTTGCTAAAAATGGAGGTCAAAACTGTTAAATGAGGAGCTAATGAGGAGCTGCTAGGAGTTTCCGAATCACATGATGGATTGGGTATCAGATTGGTAGTTTATAATTGTCCACATATATATATAAATATGTATATATATATATATTATATATATATGATAGCTAGCAAGATATATTAGGGTATATATATATATATATCATGGTATCCCCGATTTTTTAGGAAGGATACCCGGTAAATTTACATGGATATGGACACTTCCGCCACTGTTGATCATTTTCTGAACGGGTTTTCCCACGAGGATAGACAGCGAGACCAGGATCTTGGTTGACCTCACATCCCCAAACTGACCTTACTTGCAGTAAATCTACATGTTAATAACTGGTTAATAACTGGTTAATAATGGTTAATTACCCTATAATAGGGATATTAATGGTGATTTAATGGTGATTAACCCTCTGGTAATGGAATATTAATAACTGGTTGGTGGTTTGGAACATTGTTATTTTTCCATTCAGTTGGGAATTTCATCATCCCAACTGACGAACTCCATCATTTTTCAGAGGGGTAGGTATACCACCAACAAGTATATTATTGCCAGAACAGAGTGCATATGATTTTTGTGAGAAAATCAGCTGCGCCCAATCCAATGGTTGAGTGTGTCATTTTCCCTATTAAAGTAGCTAGACATTCGAAGGGTATATGCCATTTTCAGACGCACCCACATTATATATATATATATGTATATATATATATATATATCTATATACATACATACATACATACACACCCTCTGGTAAACTAACCAAGCTACGGAGAATCATCCGTTTGAATGGGTAAATCAACGATCAATTGCCATTTTCAATAGATATGTTAGTCATTACCAGGGGGGTATATACACACACAGCCTCCAGTGGGTTTAAGTTGGGCTAGGAGCCGTTGACCAGCCACCATCGGGAAATCAGGAAACAGCCTGGGTGATTTACTGATAATTGATGAGAAGTAAGCTACATTTCCTGATTTACTTTCCCTGGTTCACAAAATCTCTGATATATCGCAATACCCTCCATTTTTGCGTGATTTCCTGTTTCTTGTAGATTTTGCCAAGCAATGCAGCATCTTTCTTTCTAGTCCCGCCCTAGCTTTGAAATCTTCCATGCCCGGACGCGGTGGGGCCAAGATCTGAGATGTTCGGATGCAGGTTAGGTGAATGAAAACCTAGTGGCCAGTTCAACCGCCGATTCTGAAGCCTTCAAGATTTGGGCGAATTTTAGCGAAGTGGATGACAAAAATTGGAATTAATAATCCAGCAGAAGTGGTTTCAAGAACTAGTGTGGCCACTGCTCAAGCGTCTGTGTTATTTGTCAACTCTGTAGAGACTTGTCACTTCTGCAAAAAACCCGGAAGGAATGCCTCGAATCCATTCCTAAAGCTGTCAGAAATGTCTGCCACCAACCTGTACCTGGAATTGTTAAACAAATGCTGCAATTCTCCAGGGCCTTTCTTCACTCCAGGGCCCCGCAAGCTAAAAATTGTTCGGATTCATCCGATTCATCCACGAGTTGCTACCATCGGATGTCCCTTTTTTAAGGAACTCAATGCAGAGCCAAAACATGATGTGTTTTTTTTGCAAAAAAAGTTCTACCAGCTGAATTCTGAAAGCTGAAAGCAACACATATATGTTGGACTCATTCTGATGCCACTCTACTGGGTTGTGTCGGGCTTTTTCCCCAAACTATAGTGTATATATACATACTCCATCCATTTTTTCCGGTTTGTAGCTACAATAAGGTTGGCAAACATCCAATGGTCGATCAACAATGTGGTTTATTAATACGGTGGCTGGAAGAAATCCTGCACCAGTTGATAGGTGGTAAACATCCCATTATTTATAGGGTTTCAACCATCCAAGGTGATGCAGGATTTCTTCCATCCACAGTATGTTTATTGATGTTTACTGATGTTCCTTGCACAATCAGTTAACCATGTGTGACAAAACGCGTGCTAAAGTATGGCACGGTATCTTTATGAAGAAAACACACACGCAAACATGAAAAGACATGGAGTGAACATGAGTGAACAATTCTTATCAATCAATCTGAACATATCTGAAGTATATTGTCATTAAAGTTTATCCATTTGAGTGAAGAATTTTTATCAATCTGAATAAATCTACAATGACGTCGCTGTGACGTTACTGGAATGATGGTTAGGGTGACTCATCCCTGAGTGGCATCTGGAAAAGAGCTGGTGAAAATTACTATACAGTTACAATCAATTAATCTAGATAGGAACATAACACATATCCATACAGATCCATATCATCTATTATCCATGAAGCCCAGAATAACCAATTTAACTATACTAAATCCCATGAAATCCGATGAAACACCAATAAATAGGAATATCTCCATGGTATCAGGGAGGAGCGTCAGGGTCGAAACGACCTCTGGCGTCTTACGCGTGGCACTGCGCCGACGCGGCGTCGACGCCACAGCCGTGGCGTTTCACCCAGCAGGACCCCGTCGCGGCGTCGCAGGACGTGTTGATCGACGTCTCACATCTGACCAACTGCGCAGTACTGAGCGTGAGAGAAAATGTCTTGGTGTCGTTGGAAGGGCAGCAAGTGGATCCAAGTGGGCTTGAAACCGGTTTAAAACCAACTATAGAAATTATTGACACTACAGTATAGTAACTACAGAGATATGGGTTTGTTAGAAAATAGGGTACATACCCCTAAATCTACTGGTTCATGAGCATTGACCAGTTAAAGTTGCCATTTTGGGGGGTTGCCACATTTTTGTACATGCCTACCTATATTAATATATCCACCAACAGTCCTGGTTAGCCCAAACCAACCTACCTATCGCCTGGAGATCCCTTCCTGTAGAGTCTTGAGTCTTTTTGATGTGGATAGCGCCACATCAACGAGGATTTTAACATCTGAATTGGGCTGTTATCAATCTAATCAATCTAATCAATCTACGAAAAAATCAGTCGTTCCAACAAGATTTCACGATGTACAGTAGAAGCCATGATGATGGTGGTGATGATGATGATATCTATTGATAATACTAATATTACATAGTATTACTATGATTATACATTCCACTATATATTACATTGATTACTACTAATATAGTGGATATTAACTATTAATTACATTGATTACCCTCTGGTAAACTAACATTGCTATTGAAAATGGCTGGATCTTTCCAGTTCGCTATGTTAGTCATTACCAGAGGGTAGTGCCATAGTAAGATAATATTCATATACTATATATTATATTACCATATTAGTACCATATTAGTACCATATTAGTACCATATTAGTACCATATTATATTACCATATTATATTACCATATTAGTACCATATTAGTACCATATTAGTACCATATTAGTACCATATTAGTACCATATTAGTACCATATTAGTACCATATTAGTACCATATTAGTACCATATTAGTACCATATTA
>Ga0126342_10012014_pt1 | contig 15458 bp, 14 predicted proteins | sample Cyp1metagenome_FD_92528 | JGI IMG/M metagenome (GOLD analysis project Ga0126342, IMG submission 92528) | Coral microbial communities from Lord Howe Island, Old Settlement Bay, Australia - Cyphastrea 1 metagenome | ecosystem: Host-associated > Invertebrates > Cnidaria > Coral ...
ATTATGTTGGTATTATGTTGGTATTATGTTGGTATTATGTTGGTATTATGTTGGTATTATGTTGGTATTATGTTGGTATTATGTTGGTATTATGTTGGTATTATGTTGGTACTATGTTGGTATATACCAGTACCAGAATAGTATTGATAATATTGCTACACCATGATTGCTCCAAACGCACGATCTGTTCCTTTTTGCTAGTACTTTGCATACTGCCAGCAGGCCGTATAGTGATTTCATCTCCCAACTGGAGCGAAAAAAGAACAGCTCTGGGCTGTCCTGTTATAAACGTGATCAACCAAAAAACATGGAATGCTCATGAATTATCTACGGTAACACCATTTAAATATGTGGAGGGCGGGCCAGACCGCCAGGCACAGGAGGTAGTATAAAGTACTAGTTCCTATATTTACATGTACCCTCTGGCTATTTTACATAGCTATTGAAAATGACCCATTTATAGATGGTTTACCTATAAAAAATGGTGATTTTCCATGGCTATGCTAAATAACCAGATGGTAGTTACCCTATAATCATCTATCTCAATGTCCATGTGAAAGACCAGCAGACCAGGTCAGGGGGCCTTGGAGGAGGTCAACGGCTGCAATCCCGGCACCGATGCGGCGTGTGCCTTGACCCAACTTTTTGTGGATGGTATTTGTAGAGGTTTATACTGGAAAAAAGTTCCATCAACTTTTTGTGGATGTATTTTATACTGGAAACTCCCAAATTTTAAAATCCTATTGAAATATGGAGGATTTGATGGGATTTGATGGATTTTTGGAGGTAGCCATGACTTAGGACAGCTATGTCAAGATCACGGTGAGTGAAATGGGATGACTGTGGGGTTGTGCATCAAGCTGGACAGACCCCGCCCCTTCTAGATATGTGTCCATATTCCATTTGAAATCCAATCTGCAGTATCTCAACATCCACATATCTGAACATCCAAACAGTGGAACCATCTAAATCTCATGAAATATATGAAATCTCCAAATTTATCTAAACATAATTTTTTTCACAATTCTCCAGCCAGTTCTAACCATCTCAGGACCCAACATTGGGCCCCCATTGGTTTCCCGCACCACCTGTGACCTGGGAGGTGCTCAGGGAGATGCCGTGGATTGCGAGCTGAGCAGCTGGAGCGGTTGGTCGGAGTGCAGCACCAGCTGCGATGGGGGCGAAATGAGGCGGGAAATGCGGCTGGAGAGTATATAATAGGTAAATCATCTATTTCTATGGGCCATTTATAATGACTGGATGGAGAAATATCATGGAGAATGGCTGGAGAAATATCATGACGTTGATCCTTGAAACAAGTAGTAAGTAGCAGTTCGGATGAGTTTCTTGGGGTGTCGAGAGTATACTTTGCTATGCGAGGCCCAGGGTTAGACATGGGCCATGGGCAGTAGCAACTTGGTGAAATGGGACACACCAATGCCCCATGACATACCCATGACCAGAGTGATGCAGTGATGAAATGCCCCAGCTGGGAGCAGGTAATATCCCCAGTGGACGAGGATATCACCGATGATGAAATGCCCCAACACGTGCACCGGAATTTGAGCTGTTTCCAAAGCTTGTGGAACTCCAAATCCATCAACATCCATGGTTTAGCAAATCAAAAGTGTCACAATTCTTGGCCTCAAGGGCCTTGACATTCAGAATCCAACTCAGATTCCCCTCGGTACAAATCATTAATATTCATTAATCACATCCTCACTATTTGGTTTTATTCATGTATATATATATATATATAGGATATGATCACTATTATACATCACAATTATTAGGATATGATATATATATATACTCCCATGATCATGTCCATGTCTTTGGATTGATGCCCTGTAGGCGCCAGCGACACATCACCAAGCACGCAACCTTCGGTGGTCGGGTCTGTGAAGGCCGCATCGTTGGAAGGGCTTGCAGCCATCGCACGTGGTCATCATGGACAGATCATGGGGTGTAGCAATAGGGAGACAATGGGGATAAAATTGGACACACACACACACTACTATAATATATATTGTTATATAATATGGATATAATTGTATTGGATACACACATATTGGATATAAAACTATGTAATATATAATTAATATATACACATTATATCCAAGAGAAGGAATATGATAATATGGCTTTGTCCAGCATTGGGACATACCTATGGGGAAACAACATATTTCGCGGGATGGATTTCGCGGTGCCAGTATGATTAGTGAGAAGAACTCCTGTTCTCTCCAGAGTTCTGCTATCCATTTTGTTGGATAGAGGTTCTATCCCACTCTACTCGTAACTTGCTTAGCCCCCTGTTGGGTGAAATGTTCAAATCCCAATGAGATGAATTACCGTGCAATCGTTGGTTGAATCCTTAGTTTTGCAGGTAAAAGACACATTTCGGGTGGATCTAAAGTCATGTAAGGAGGTGTCGCCTTTTTCCGTGTATACCACTTACCAGCAATTCAACATGGAATTAGAACTCCACATCACTTTCCATGATTGGGATTTCAATAGGTTTAAATGGTAAACAAAATATGTATCACTGATAGGGGGCCCTTGCCTATCGGCTTCAGGTCGCATGGAAGAAGTCAAGGAATGCGCCAGAACACGCTGTGGCGGTGGCAATCTTCCCATCGACTGCGTGTACGGTGAGTGGAGACCGCCTGGGGTCTCAGCATGTCTCGTACGCGACAGGATTTTCCTTGTGGGATGACCATGGCAAAGCGGTGGGGCTTAGTCCCACTATGGGTCACCATCATATCATATATATATATATATAAATAATATTATGTAATATAATGAAGGTGTATCATTATGATCTCAAATCAAGGCAGTCACCGTTTCTGGCTTGGTTTCCCTATTCTGACAGCTCAAGATCTCCATTTCTGTTGCTTCTACCCCTGTCAATTTTGGTTTCAACCGGGGGGATGCTCCGTTGGGGATATCAACGGGAATCAGATCATTTGGGTATGGGTCGAGTAATCAAAAAATGGTTTACTCACATTTTCTGCAAATAAAGCATGGTAAAGACCTATAATATACCTTCCAGCAAAAACTGCACCTCTGCCGAAATGCAGTTCAAAATCCATGGCCTCTATTGAAAACCCATATCCACACCGCACCCAATCAGTTGATAGAAAAGTACAACCCCAAACATGGAATGATATTATTGGAGTTCATATCGGCCTTGGATGGCTCACAATGACCGACGGTTGGACCATGGCCATTTGGCGTTGCCTGCCCCCCTTCCCAGACCTTGAGGTGGGGCGAATGCATGAAATGCAGCGGCGAGAGGAAGCGTTATAGACATATCTTGGTCTATCCCGCAGAGGCGCAGCACCCAATCTTGAACCCTTCATTGCTGGTACTTGTGGAGCTTCATCCTCTCCTTGTCCAAGTTCCACATTTTTTGCTGGATCATAGGTTATGACAGAGTCCCGCTTAAACTTTTTTTAACTATTTGGAATTGAAACTATTGAAACTAGAAATTTTGGGTGGATCAAGCCAGATGGGTCAAAACGGGAAGCCAATCTTCACCGCAGGGTGGACGTGAATGTGCTCCGGCCGATGTGGAAGAAGTTGGACGTTGCCCCAATCCTTGCGCAGAGGACTTCACAAGTGGAGCACAACTATCCATGTATGGCTGATATGGCTTCTGATATGGCTTATGAATGGCTTGTGAATGGCTGACATCATGCATGATTTTCAGCTGATGTCGGATGGCTCTGCAGGAAAAGTTCTGCGAATGGCACGAGTGGCTGCTGGACTTAAGTTTAAGCTGAATTGAACCCCCGAAATCTTCCACAGTACTAGCATCCCTCATTTTGTGGATGAAATATCCACTTTCTTGTCATGATGCTTGACATGGGGTGTTCTCTCAGTGCTGGTCGCAAACTTGCACTTTGGGTTCTGATTTTACATTTCCCATGTAGTTGGTTGACTGTTCAACCAAATGTGCCCAGGGTTGGTGAAATGTCCTTTGAAAATGACTGAGATATGCTGAGATCACCTAAGATCCAGATTTCAGGGGGACCTGACCATGACCAAGCAGGGTTTATCAACATGGACAGGTCCCATTTTTGAACGATGATCCCACGTGAAGTTGTGGAAACTGGTGACCCCAACCCAATATGACTAGATATGATTATATTATATGATAGTGAGTTTTCAAAAGTGGGATCAAAGTATTTATTGACTATATCCATATATATATATATATATAGAGCTTCGGTTTTGAGTCCATTCCGCAGCAGTTGAACACGAACGTTATTAGGGGGCTTGTGAAACGTGCACAACTTCTATGGAACGGGCACAACTCCTATGAAACGTGCGCAACTTCTATGATTTATATAAGTTCTCAAACACTGCAAAAGCTCTTAACGATACTATACCCATATATATATACATATATACATATAATATATTTATATATAGTTATTGGGATATCATCCAGGTGTTCGATGTTTTTTGAGGTAACTGCTGGGTCATTTCGCCAGACGATCTTTTTTTTTTGCGTGTGTGTCTGTTCTTTCGGAATTTTCCAGCCCACCAAAAGAAATGATGATGTAATTTTTGGTGTGTGATTATCATCATTGGGAATGACTAGAATTATTTTTCCAATCACGCAATGTTTGGTGTTTTGGACGAATGACTTGGAAAAGAGCACCGATTCGATGGGAAGGATCTTACTGGATATCTTGAAAAAAAAACAGGATTTAACCATAGTAAAAACCATAGTATCAACCACATTTATTCACTATTCCCCATTAAAAAACAGCTGATATCTCTATCCATTGGGAACCCATCGGGTGATGGTCATAGGTCCAGATGGGGTGCCTGTTCCATGTCCTGCGGCCCTGGCGGCAAGCGAAAGCGCAGTCGGAGCATGAAAGAGGCTCTCCAGTTGGGAAATCTGTGGATTTTCAATGGGTTACCATCTGGATCCATCTGGTAAACTCACAGTTTGCTATGGAAAATCATCATGTCTAATAGGTATCTAATAGGTAAATGAACTATAAAGGCCATGTTCAAAAATTATTTCAAATTGCCAGAAGGTAAAATTTGGGGGTATAACATGGTTTAACCTGGTTTAACCATCCTGAAATGAGGAAAATCGATTATGTTCCCAGATGGAAAAAAACAGCATTGATATCGGACGTTTCATGGCCACGTTTGATGACCCGAGTGTATTATTAAATTCTGTATGATATAGCTTTCGTAACCCCCCAAAAAGATAGAAAAGCACACTTACTAAACCCATTGTTTTACTTTTCGACCTTTTTTGATAGATCACGAGGGGTGGAAATTGCCCCCCCTGTATTTGGGCCATTTTCAGCTGGAAAGTAGAAAGAAACCATGGGTACGCCTCAGTGTTTAATCGTTTATAATATAATGTTTCAAAATCCCGTGCCATAAATGATGGATAGAATCACCCGCCCCATACCGCCATACCTATATCACCCACATGACTTGGATGGGCGTAACTATTCCTAATGTTATAATATATCATGCCTTACTATGCATTAATGAGATAGGTATGGGAATGTGTCAAGCTCATCAATACCCCAAAATGGATATATGGATGTTATGACTCAACATTTTTTTCGGATCCATTGGTACCATTGACATATGCCTCATATGCCCAAATGATGCTAAGAGGATCCACAGTTGGTGAACTTTCTTTGAGTTAAGTGGATATGAATTAGTCATATTAGTCCGAAAATAGGCTGCCCTAAATCCATTGTTCAATGGCCGTTTGGGGGTAATATCTTTTACATAAATGAACAGCACATGGGGCTCATCCGGCTCATCCTGACATGAAAGTTGGCCAATCATTTGAACAGCACAAGGCTTCAACCATGTTACTTTGAAGAGTCCAACTATTGCCCTAGAAGTCCAGTTTTCTCAGTGCCGTCACCCTTTTTTCTTGGTCCAACTCCAAGTTCTTCCCGGTATTCTCATGGTCTTATCATGTGTTACGTGATTGCTGCTCGAAATCCCAACCAACCTAGCTGTGAAAAGATCATATTTAACAGTATCAGACAGTATCATCCCAAATGACAATCACATCACACCTTGCCAAACAACACCACATCCCAAGTCCCAGCAGATCCCAACAGTCCCCAGCCAGCGGCCAGGTCATGCGAACTCCGAAGCCCAGCACCCCAGCGGCCATCGCCGCGGCCAAGGCCAAGGAGGCCAAGGCCGCGGCCGCACCGTCGGATGAGCTGCTGGAGAAGTACCGGAGCCTCTACGCGCGAACGCGGGAGTTGGAACACGGTCAGATGAAGGACGACGACGATGAAATAAATCGATGAATGGGCGAAGGTTGACGTTTTGAAGTGGATGCTCATGGGGCGCAAGATGTTTTTTTTCTATAATTATATAATTTATTATCTATAATGATTAGATTTGGAAAAATATATATATATATACATATATATAATAGAATATATATACATAGATATGATGAATGGATGAAGGATTCTTTTTTTTTTAAAGAAAAATGTTTGTTCCTCGATGGGTCTATGGGTGCTGGATTGGTGGGATGAGTTGGATCGGATGTGTGCAGGACTCGGGGGTGGTTTTTGGATTATCTCAGCATCTGGCCGCACAATGTATACATCCAACTGACAACGGTGTATAAATGTGTTTAACACCCATAGGATCCATGTATGGTATATATACTAACATTGGGGGTGTTACCATATATAGCATACATGGATCCTATGGGACATGATGATATCATCATTAAATCGAAGGTGCTAGGAGTCCAGGTGTTTTTTGCTTTGGTATGATTAAATGGGATCTGTGAAAAGTTGTGATCTTCGAATAAGGAGAACGCCCAGCACCACGGGTCCCTGATGGTCCCTGGCTCTAGAAAAACTTGCACCATTCCCCAACCTGCACTCGCCAAATTTGTTAATATTTGTTGTAGGTGTTCGGTTTTTACGTCGTCAATGTGCATAATTGACCGGCAGCTTTTAATGCAATCCAGATGAGCAGAAGGAGAAAGTGCTGCCAGCAACCAACAACTCACCGTCAGTTCAAAGGGATCTCAGATAAATCAGACCTATTCAGTAGACCTTCAGGTGACCTACAGTGAAACTTTCAGTTTGCCCATGGCAGGAGATCATTTTGGCCTTTTCCTGTGGCTTCCTTGGGCTCTTGGCCATTGGTGGCTTAGTGCGCCGTGTGCGGCAAAACCGAGACATCGTGGAGGCTGGGAAGTCTTCGCCGAATCCCATGGAGTCCCGTGTGAACGCGGTGCTGCTAACAGCAGCCCACAATTTCTCCTGTTTTTTTTTTCCATTTTATCCTTGTGTTTCTCCAACTGGCTGACAGATGTAGTTCGTCACCAAAACAGTAACAGTTTTGCTTCATATTTGTTTCTATAGACGTTTGGTTCATGGTTTTTTCCTTTGTGGAGATTGCTTAAAGAGTCGAAGTCGGGCGGAAGTGGGACGGTTTCTGTATTCAAAATTTGAGAATGAACCACAGCTTCGGGTGCTTGAAATTGCCGGCAAACGGTACTGCAACAATTTATCCAAAGCAGTCATGACATCTTCAGTGAAAGAAACACAGTGCGTGGGTGAAAACTATCCTGGATATACACTTTACATCATTTTACAGACAACACTTTCCTGACCCCTGCGAGTACATGTTTTGAATCATGGCACTGGAGGGTGGGTTTCCACAGCGGTGTTCATCCCACCAAAGCCAACTTTCAGCCCCATTGATGGCCCATCAAAAACCTCCGTTTTTGCTGCAGGGTCCCCTTGAAACACCATAAATTCCCCCTTTTTTTCGTCTGGGATTGGCATCTCGGATTGGTGTGGCCCAACTGGTGAATGGGAAGCCCAGTGATGTGATTAAGAGAAAGGTGAATTATGCTACCACTTACCACTTACACCACTTACTGACTGGGCACATCCAAAAAAGAACCTTTAAGCCGGGCCAGTTGTGGCATTAGTTTCGTAGATGGTTCATTTCCCCCGGGGGTCAGAATGATGGTCCAATCGACTTTCATATGAGGGGGTTAGCAAAAACACCCCGAAAAGATCAATTGGATGGTTTTAATCTTTCAATCGTCAAAATTGTTTAGAAAAGTATGGCCAAACAATATGAATCTCACCATGGTTGAAACGTTCAAGCCATCACTTGAACACATCACAAAATTGGTGGTACATGATTTCTAAATCCCATTAAAAATTGCAATAAATCAACATAAATCAACATAAATCAAGAAAAAACCTGGAAAAACAGCCCCAAAAACAACCAAACATGGTGTGTTTATCAGCCAAACAAGCCATCGGACCAGGTGCCAAGAGACACGGAGGCCCCTGAGGTTTCGGACTCGGAGAGACCCTTCCTGGCGAATCTCTAAATCAAGGCCTGGAAGCCATGGATGGTGATGGATGATGGATGAAACATAGCACAAAATATAGCACAAAATATAGCAAATCTGGAAAACCATGTATACTTAGTCTACTATAATTCATCTACAAATCGGGATTTTTGGATGTAGTTGGTGCCAGAATTTCATGAAAACTGGGGAGATACGATGCGAAAACGGTGTTCTTTTTGTTCACCGAGCAGTGGCAGAAAGAATTGAGTCACTTGACATGGCAGTAGTGCGTTGTGCCTCTTACAAGGGTGTGATGTCTTTGAGAAATATGTGCTCCCTTTAACAGTCCAATTGGGCGAGTTGTGACCCCAGAAACCTCTCAAGATCAGAATGATCAGACAGACTCCGGTCCGTTGCATCTTCTGGCCAGCATTGTAGCAGACTTTGTCTGTATGTTGTATGTATTTCTATGATTTTCTATGTATTTCTAGTGCTATGACATGTATTTTACATTGACATATATATATACCATATATATATATTGGCATGTATGCTTTTCACCGGACCGATGGACGAAAGCGGCAGGACTTGGCTGAGCCGTGTCTCACAGAATTTGACTCCACAAACCTCGAAAATTTGCACGTCCCAGACATTTGGATATGCCTCAGAATTGGGGACTCTTCAAATCCTCAAACTTCTTTTAGTCAGTTGATGTCAGTTGATGTCAGTTGAAGGTGGTTTTTTGCCAAGTAATTCGCTTGGTTTTTAGGTCATTTTTGGGGAGTCTCCAATTTCCCAAGCGAAATAGCCAGCTGGAAGAGCCGCAAACATCGGCCGATCTGGCCGAAAACCGCATGTGGGATTTTCCCTGGACACAAAGATGTCCGTGTAATCCTAGGTGTGGCTGTAGTCATCAGCAATCGCTGGAAAAAAGAGCTCACATGAGCTCACGCCTTTTAAAGAACGTCAGAATAATCGTCAAATCAAGAGAAAATGAGAGAATTGAGCAGGATCAATCACCTAATCAATCATGTTTATGTTGGGATTCTTCTTGATACTATGACAGATATTGACAGATGATAGAAGTTGATAGCGTGTTTTACTTTTTGTTTTTTCTGGAGTGCTGCACAACTGCAGCCTGATTGCTGAACGTCTGGAGGTTGGTCTCCAGAATGCTGTTGGGGCACCCCTTGGGGCAGACCTGCCAATGCTGTGGGGTCCCGAAATGTCAGTCCCGAATTCAGCAACGTATGGGATCTTGGCGTTCCTCCAAAAAAGAGAGGAGTTGAGATCAGAGGATTTGTTCATAGCTTTGCAGATGCGCTCATGGTTTCTTTCACGTGTGCGAAATATGGTAACCAACAGGTTGAACTGAAATCGACATACTGGTTCTGTTGTTTGAGATCGTTGCTGTTTGAATGTGGGTGCTGCAAAGCATCACGCTTCACAGCTGAATGCAAGACTATGAGCTTATGAGGTGAAAATGTGTTTTGTCCGACCGCCAGGCAGCTACAAGGACTCTCAACAAATTTATTTGGGAGGAAAAAGTGTTCATTGAAAGACATCTATTTAATAGATTTGCGCTGAGAACGACCAAATCAGCAAAGTAAATCAAGTACCCTCTGGTTATTTAACATAGCCATGGAAAATGGCCCATTTATAGATAGTTTACCTGGGTTTACCTATTAAAAATGGTGATTTTCCATGGCAAACTGTTAAATAACCAGATGGTAAGTTGGCAATTCTATCCCCCCACGAAATCGCCAAATCGCCTGGGTTCCGTGGTCCGAGGAAGAAATGCTGGGCGATGGCTATGCTGCTGCCGAGCGCATTGCTCTGGAGCCCAATGGCAATCCCAACTATCTGCCTTTTGGCAAGGTTTATGGGATCGCCATGGGAAATTCCAGCCAGAATTTGGGCAAAATTTGATTAACATTCTGAGAAATCAGCAGAACAAAGCAGATGTTCATAGATTTTCAAGTTTCAATCTGCTGATTAAAATGGTGATTTACTATCAGAACTGAGGATAGAACGAACTGTCTTGTCTGGACAATGGTTGGTAAGTCATGCTTGAGATATTTTGGTGAAATGATCAATCTGCTGACTGAAAAAATCGGGTATGGGATTTGCAACCATCAGCTAACCCAGCCTTGCCCATCAAATGTACTAGCAATTATATGTCATGTATTAATAACAAGACGGAGTTCCTCCGGCTAGGTTTGATTACCACAGGGTAAGAGGAGCTAACATGTATGAAAATTCCATGGCCAGGAAAGCGGCCATGGATCAAAGAAGAACCCCTTCGAAACATGATAGATTTACCAGGCATAAAGAATACACGCAGTATCGAGATATATCGAGATCAGTGTACTCAACCGAGGATGTTTTGAGAGCCTGATGAAATATCCCCAGTGGTGAAATGGGGGGACTCAGCAGCCAACTTTGAGGATTGATCCCAATAACGCCAACTTCTTCCACATGATGTTTTTCTTGTGAGCGCGTCCGTGAACTTTTCTGCGAACAAGCCCGTGCCCGCTCAGTTATTGTGTTTGATCTAAAACAGACCATGAGGTCTGTTGAGCTTTTAATGTCCTGGCATAGGGGCGGGGTACCAAAGTACATGAAACAACTTCCTGCGAAACGCATCAAAAGGCTTCAAAGAACCACAAAAATCCAATGGTGGTGTGATGCAACAGACCTCACCCGCGCCTATCTCAACCCGTCAGATTTTGTTCGCCACGTCGTGTACAGTTGAGTGACACCTGCGGCGACGCGAAGAAATGCGAACCAACTAGCTGAGACATCATCACCAAGGCTATTGAGGCTATTCGAGTGTATACCTGGTATACCTATTCAGGTTAAAATTCAGAGATATGATCAAACATGCAGCAAGGAGTTGGGTAAATCCAGGAATAGCCATAAATTAAACCTCATTAAACAGCATTAAACAGCATTAAACAGCATTAAACAGCAGTTTCCTGAGTTTTTTCCATGAAAACATATGAAAATTCCATGATTTTTGCCAAGATTTTGGCTCAGCCCCATGGGGGCCCAGTGATGCGGTGGCGCGCACAGGACGGCACGAGGGGGGTTCAAACAACCGGAGGTGGTTCCAGCAGTTTATATATTTTGAAATACATAATATATATATATATATATATATATGTATATTATGATATATTATATATTATATATTATATTATATTATATTATATTATATTATAATATGTTATAATATAATATAATAATATATAATACATAATGTATATCAATGTATATATATATATATTATAATATCATATTGTATCATAATTCATAATAGGATCCCAGTCATCTTATGTCATGTACTTTCAATATCTTTCAACACCGGGGGCAATAGTTGAAAACGAACAGCAATAGCTATAAACCACTATGAACCAATGGTTGGTATCCACATTGGTTGGGGCCTCCAGGATCTCACCTATGGGCGAGGTGGGGCACCGGGATTTGGGATGGCTATGAGTTGGGCTTTGGAAGTTGGAATGTGATGATATGATGTTAGGATTAAGTTAGGTGGATGGTCACTTTTTTTTTTTGCCTCCTTGCCTCCTTGCTTCCTTTCTTTCATTCATGATTTTCTGTATCTTTCTGTGTTTTTGAGGGGCAAACAGGGGTCTTCGTCTATTTCTCTCAGATCTCTGGCGTCCACAGGCATCCATTCTCTCAGAGAAGCTGAGGAGGCGGACATGCGGAAGCGATTATGGGCTCCACGGGAGATATTCCCTGAGTGTTGAGCTGTTGAAAAGGGCTGAAAATGGTGGATTTTTCAACACCCAGGGAAGAAAACATGAGGCAGCACTGAGAGGTTCATGAGAGCTTCTTGTGGATCGCGCGGTTCATTTTTACTGTTTGGCATCTTAGGCTTTGTGTTCATTGTGTTCACCCTGAATTTTCGGGGTTCTTCGGGGTTCGTTTGACCACAGATCACAGGGGCGCACTGCACCTTGGATCACTTGGATCAGTGTCAGCGCAGCTCCAAGATTTAGAAACCCCCCACCATCCTTGGACTTGAGATGAGTGGATTGAACATCAAAAGACTAGTCATGTGAAACATTTCTGTCTGAGACTAGAATATGACGATGATTTTTTTCATCTAAACGCAGCGCAATGTCATGTAATCTAAGGCAATGCAATATAATGTAATGCAATGTATTCTCATTTCATTTATTGTATTGTCTTGTATTGTATTGCAGTGCCTTCTACTGAATTGTAATGTATGCGCCTTACATAGCAGCTAACAATCGAAGACCGGTGATTTTTTTCCACGGACAAGTGATGAATTTCATCGGCGGTGTTTTCTTTTGGCCAGGTATGGTGCTGTTGGAGTGGGCATCATTCCAGATTCTCTCGCCACGATCCGATACTTGGAGGCTCCTTGCTGGTTCGCTGCAGGATCAACCTTGGAAGGATGCGGCATGGCCAGGGGTTTAAACCAACGAGTGATGATCTGACCTTGACTTGACATCATGGGACCGTGTATCAATCCGGGTGTGGCATTGCATCAATGAAGATGATGATGACGATGATTACCATCAGAAACGATTTTTCTTTCATTCCCATTGTCATTATCATACCAAGAGCCTCAGAAACCCTGATGGAACACATGTTTTTTCCGGAAAAGACCGATGTTTTTATTGGTCCTTCACTTCCCACTGGCCCAAGGCGGCCAAAGCAACCCAGCCATCAGCTCCCACAGGTTGGGTTCCAAGAAGATCTACCTCCAACCAATGGGAAAGAATGGGAAGCTATATCATGATTCATATAATGATTAGTTAATGATAAATGATGATTAATATAATGATTGATATAATGATTAACATAATGATTATTATCATGATTCTTATAATGATAATTAATTATATATAATGATTAATATAATGACTGCAATTATTGATAATGATTGATATTAATGATATGTAATGACAAACCCTTGGATTTTGGGGGTCCCTGCAGGGAATGTTCCATGGGGGATCATGGGGGGAAATGGCTTGCGTTTCACCAACTGAAAAACATCGTCCATTCATTTTAGTATAGTTTCAGTATAGTTTCGTGGCCATTAAAGATGGTTTTTGTTCATTCATTGTTTGTGTGAGGGGGATGAATGGATGAATCAAATGGTATAACCATGCGAGCGTTGGGTTCCTAGCAGTTTCAAACTTGAACGCTTATTCCCATGACAGTTGTGGGTCAGGAACAAATAAGATGATAGGCCCTGGCCCCAACAAAACAGCAAAGACAACAAGCAGTGGTCCTTGGTGAAATATGCCAGGTGATTGCCAAATCCGCAGATTTCAATTGGAATCCATTTCTATGTCAGTAATATCCGATTTGCTCGAATTGTTAGCACATATAAATCTAAGATACGAAAAATGACCAGCCGTTGGTGGACCTTGTTAATCGCCATGCTAGGGCCCAAGCGCCATTCGGATCATAGTGGGGTCGTTGATATGAAGCCCTGGCTGGATTTGATGCTTTGATAAATGGGGCCCCCAACTACATTCTCATAGTGAACTGGTTTTGGCGGGTACAGGGTCAGGGTGGTAACTTGTGCCGCGGTTGTCTTCTTGTGCCGCAAACGGTGTGCCGTTGGGAAGTCCATGATATACATGTTATTCTTACTGGATGAATCAATTGTTTGTGGCATTGATTTTTCTAACACTTTGCAGGGGCACGCAACATATTCGTTTTGAGACATATTCTTTTGTTTTTGAGTAGAAGTGATTAGAGCGGCGTAGAGCAGAGAAAGGAAGAGTAGAAAACATCCCTGCTGCCTTGCCCTGCTGCCTTGCCTTGCAAAATCCCGATCTCGTAATATCTCGTACAGATCTCGTAAAGACCTCGTAAGGATCTCGTAAAAATCACGCTGTCAAGCGTCAAGCGGTACCTTGAATATCTCAGTGCCATTGTGCTGTGTTGTTCAGTGCTGGAATGTTCCTGGTGTGCCACTGGGAAAAGCGTTTTGTGAGTGAGTATATTTTTCCCAGGGTAGGAATGAGAGTCCGCCAATGAGAATGACATGTAGAACTCCTGGTCTTCTAGAGGTCAAGTTGATGGTGTGCCATGCGGTTTACAACGCTTTGTGTCAGGTTTATCACAGATAAAAACGGTACAAAGCGTTGCAGTCCGCATAAGATTTTCATGAAAACAATGTGCGCGTATATGGATAGGCGTCGGTGTGCCGTGGTGATTTGGCTATGGCACAAGTTCTTTAGTTGTGGGGTAAGATGTGCCATGCGGTGGGGTAAGATTGTAGGTTGTGGCGTAAGTTACCACCCGTCTCCTATCACTCGGTAATTGTAGATGTTTGTGGATGTTTCTGGGGATTGGGGTATTTAAAAAGTTGAATATAATCATGATATGACCAAGACCTTACGAAGAAACAATAGGAGTATGATCGCCATCTATCGTTGTGCAATCATCACAAAAACGCCATCGGAGTACACTTGCTGAGGCTACCCCAAAGAAGAGAAGGTCGCAACGACCAATGGAGGAAACTCACTTTGCCTCAGTCATGTTGTCAGACTGGGTGGAAACACAAAACCTGGATTGTTAAAACAAATATTTAAGTATTAGTTCGGTTATGTTCGGTTCTTTAGGGCTTCATTTCAAAAATCACCGGAATCTATCATGTTGCTATGGGAATATCCCGCAAATCTCACGGGCTCGACTACTCTGTTCTAGTGCCAATGTTCCAATATTGAACCCCAATTTGATCCCCCCAACATTAGATATCCAGCTCATCAGTATTCCGGCAGGCAGCAGCACAAAAAAATGTTTGCTGATATATCAATTTGGTACATCATTTTGGGAGATTGAGCATCTAATATAATATATAATGTATATCATTTAATATATAATATAATATAATATAATATAATATAATACCAGTAGTACCCGCACGAGGCGGGGCGGAAGTTGCCTTAAAGATATATATGAGACCTTTCTGATCTATAGAACTTGCATGCGCCGTGCGCCAGCCAAGCCCGTGCGTGCGTGCACTCTGCGAAACTGATGTCGTGTTTCACATGTCACACTTGAAGCCCCACGTCACACTTCACACTTGACAGTC
>Ga0126342_10012015_pt1 | contig 15456 bp, 16 predicted proteins | sample Cyp1metagenome_FD_92528 | JGI IMG/M metagenome (GOLD analysis project Ga0126342, IMG submission 92528) | Coral microbial communities from Lord Howe Island, Old Settlement Bay, Australia - Cyphastrea 1 metagenome | ecosystem: Host-associated > Invertebrates > Cnidaria > Coral ...
ACTCTTTTGGCAATACTAAAAGTAAATGGAGCTAATTGACTTTTAGTATTGGAGAAAAATTGGAGTTGCGGAAAAATGTTTCTACTATTGACAAGATATCACTATTGGCTAGACAACATTAATAGGGATACTGAGGTGATAGTCCATGTTTCAACAAAATTAGTCAAAATTGGTATAGTCATCCCCAAAAAGATAGAAAGTAAATCTGTCTACTAAAGTTGATGACGATTTACTGTTCTATCTTGTTGCGGGGTTTACTCCTCAAACATCGCAACCAAACCCACCGATTTGTTCCAGCCCCGGGCCGTCTTTCTGGGCCGTCCGAACGACACTCTCCTCTTTGGCTTTGGACTTGGGGGCTCTGCGCTTGTCAACCTCGAGGGGAGTCTGTTCGGCCGGAAGTGGAGTGGTGCCATGGTAGCTCTGTAGGAATGGTGGGTATACAAGTGGGTATCATGGTAATATTGGAGATATAACGGGATGTAAATGGGGATATAATGGGGATGATAGAAGAAACAACATCGAGAGGAGGATGTTTCATAGAAACAACAGACCGAGGAATGCAAATTCGGAAAATTGAGGCAACAGAAACTGGGATTGCCTTCATATAACCCATATACATGGTATATAACCCATATATATATATAACTCATATATATATAATGGTTATATACAGATTATATATTGAGGCATCAATCATGTTTGTCTTCATCGCATTGATGATTGGATGCGTGAAAACAAAAACCAATGCATGTTTCTTTCCTCTCGCGTCCTGACCCTTGAGAAAAAACTGACAGATCTGACAGTATCATTGGTTCCAAAACGATGAAACGGAATGGAGATCCATTGCTTAGCAATTATGTTAACATTCACTACATGCAATCGATGGCTAGCCGCTAGCCGTAGGGAACGAAGTCCCTTGGCCTAAACAACAGCTGTCTCCCATAAATAATTAACCTTGGCACTTGAGGTTAAAACAACTAGCATTTTCCCCATAAGATTGCCATAAATTGGGGATACAATCCGGGATATACATGATTTTCAGACGCACCCAAGAATCATAGTGATAGTTACACTTAATTACAGCAATCATATCCCCATGAAAATCCATATGAAATATGTCCCCATCATCTCCCAATGCTACGAGGTTCATTAAACCAGCTGTTGGAGGGCGAAGTCCCAGCCGTTCCGCCCCCCGTTTCGCACCTCCGTTCCGCTCTTGGTCTCTTCCTCCAAGGCCTGGCTTTCCTCAGCGGCTTCCTGCAGCAAGAACAGAATAGTAACCTATGAGTCACTATCATATACTATCATCAAATATCAGTTACCAGATTCTTTCATCAAATGTTTGAATCTATCAGTATTCTATCATCAAATATCAGTAACTGCCAGTCGCCGATCTTGCTGGAGTCGGAGTCGCCGACGGAAGAAACAAAAACTATCAAAAACTAACTGAAGGAATGGATACTTCATGGTACTAACCATTAATCTGAATACCCTCTGGTAAACTAACATAACAATGGAAAATCATTTTTTTTAGTGGGTAAATCAACTATAAATGGCCATGTTCAATAGCTATGTTAAATTACCAGAGGGTAATTCTATCATAATAATTCACTAACCTGAAAAAACCAATGATCGGGATAATTCCCCGAATCCTAAGCATTCCATGCTTTGGTCGCAGTGAGGTCGTCATAATTTGCCCAGATTTTTTATATCTGGAACTTATGAGTAACTATCCGGATTCAGCTATACCAACTAAGATGATTCAACTATCATCAAGTATCGAGACTTCAGGCTGATTCCCCGAAGTCTAAGCAGCCCTTCGCAATCATCACATTTACACAGACTCGCGATTTTTTCCAGGCTCCAGATGTTTTGTCGAAATGCCACAGTTTTTCAGCATGGAATTTGATTTCGGCAGGCCATCATGCCATCCTCCAGCAAATCAGGCCATGTCATCCCCAGTTGTGCACCTTGGTTTTGTCATCGACCCCTCCGCTGGTGTCGCTACTCTTGGTCTCCTGTGGGCATGGCCGTTTTCCGAGGGGTCGAAACTGGGGAACCGAAAAGCGTGGCGAAACAACCGAGTTGTTCTACTTTCCATGGGATATAGTGGGATGTAGTGGACATGAATGAACCCTAATAATGAATAATATTGAATAATCGATAACAACCTATAACAAACTATATCAAACTAATAGATTCTTTAATAGATAATTAGGATATATTAGGATATATAGTGGGATTGACATGATCATCATCCTGATAATAGCAGTGCTCATGACACTTCACCACTGAAATGCTTCCCCCCAATGACTTTGCCCTGATTTCCCCCAGAGGATACCAACGATTCTCCCCACACCTTTCCCCCAAATGTTACCTGTGATGTCACAAAAAAAATCTGAGGTCAGTAGAGCTATCCTCCAGATTTAGGAAAAACAAGTTATATATCTACAAACATCCAGGATTTCCTCCATGATACCTCCATTGAAATCCAATGATTGGTCGTCCTTGAAGTTGGCCATATAGACTCCCTCAAGGCTTAAGACCTGGCGATCGCGAAGAAATCCCGGGAATTTTACACGTTTAATTGGTTGATTTAAGAGAAATTTCAGAGGAATGTCCAGTAAAAGAACTGTTTAAATGAATTGTTGGTCTATCTTTCTGGCTTGGTTACGAGGGAACATCTAAGTCTAGAAACTGACTGGTTTTTGCAAGATCAAATATGGTGCCTTCCTACAGATGTTCCCCCCTTCATTGTCCAGTGCTGGGGTATAGGAAATGACAAATTTATCAAGATTTAGTTTCTATGACAATCCTAGCTCATCAATGCCATCAATATTGGTATCAACCAATTGATGATATGCAAGATACGTTTTTTTTTGCGATGATGTTGAATATTGCTTTGTGATCATCACGAACGTGATTCACATGAGATTGATGATGGATACTACAAGATTCTGAGATTTTTGATAAGGTACCCTCTGGTAATTTAACATAACTATGGAAAATCACCATTTTTCATGGGAAAATTCACTATAAATGGGCTATTTTCAATAGCTATGTCAGCCATTACCAGAGGGTAGTTATGGGCTATGGAAAAGCCATGAAAAAACGCCGGTATAACGCCGGTTTAACCTGGGTCAAACTTGAAGACCCTCAGGTTTACCACACCATAGCTCTGAGCGTTTTAAACGCATCAACCATAGCAGGCCCTGGGGGTATCCAGTTTTTTTCCCACCACCAGGTGCAAAACAGGATGTTATTGATGAATATTGATGATCTGCTCACATCTTTTCCGAAAATTTGACCTCAGAAAATGTTCATTAATCTTATTTAATTTTCCAGATTGTTCAAATGTTTTATGGAAGCCTCACATGTTTCTTTCGGGTGCCTATGTGGCTGCGGCCAATCACAATGGCGCATGCGCATAGGGGTCAAGTCATGTTTTGTTGTAGTCAATCAAGGTTGCTTTGCTTAAATCTTGATTTTTTTGTATCACTTTGTGCCGGTGAAATTTGGCTGAATCCCCATTGTTGTTGGTTTATATGTGGCACAGCCAATTAAAAACATGACCAGAAAGTCGGATAGTCCAATTGGGTCAAAAACGGGCCTCCATGGGCCATCCCAATTTCCGGGCCTTGTCAAATTCACAGTCGCCGTTGGTACCCCGCACGTTGTTGGGGAGCGAGAGAGTAAATCTATAACCTCAGCTCCCAGATGCTTCCAAGGCATCCAAGGCATCCAAGGTCTATGCCATGGGTCGACTTCAACTTCTCCCATGACTTTGGTAAACCCCCATTGTCTGGTACCCTCTGGTAATTTAACATAGCTATTGAAAATGGCCATTTATAGTGAGTTTTCCCATTAAAAATGGTGATTTTCCATAGCCATGTTAATTTACCAGAGGGTATCCGCCAACCAAAAAAAGGGTGGAGCCAAGAGTTCTGACTGGAGCGACACCATCATTGGATTGAAGGGAAAGTGTGCATGGAGCCATGCTTCTGAATAAACATCTTGGGCTGTTCTATGGGTTCCTATAAATCTTCTTCCCTTCAGCAAGAATGGACAATGGAATCCATGAAAAATCCACACATTTTTTGGACCTACAGTAACAACCTATCATGGTTGACGATGCCAGCAATTCTAGTGAGAAATCAGCTATCGGAGTCTGAGTCCAAGATTCCCCTTTGATTTGATGGCCAAAATCTACTTCAGGAAATCAACAGCTCTGGGTCAGTTGTTGGCCCCGCAGTGGACCCCACCAAATTCTGACGGGCTGTTTCAACCTGCCTGAAAAACATGCGAGTCCATGCGAGTCATGACTTAGGATACTTGCCTTCACCATGACCCCCCCAGCAACCCCCAGCCTTTGTCATCAGAGATGTAGACGTTGCCGACTTGTGCCTGTCCAGATTGGTGATTGGTCATTTTCATGGGGAGGCCAGTGATGAAAAGGGGTCCATTGTTTCAGGAAACCGCCAATAGGCAAGTAAGATGATGGGTAAATCAACTAGTGATCAAGGGATTTCAGTGCGCAATCACCATCCACAAGAGAGGATCACTTCTCCTAGGCCCTTGACTCTTGGCTCATATCCTAGTCATAATCTGAGTTCATTTGATTTGCCTGCCCCACTGAGTAAAAGGAGGCACCTGACACCTGCAGAACATGAACTGTTGACATCTGTTGACTCTATAAATGCATAGAAATCCCACGTACATCCACCTAGTATCCATTCAGAACATCCATTCAGAACATCTCAATCTTTCCAGTTATCCAGTTTCTATGGTCTCAATTCATCTCAATTCCCTTTGTCTCACTTCAAAAAAAACACAGCTTTCCTCAAAAATTCCTCCGGAAATGGTCTCCCTGCTGGCTGCCTCTTTCGCCCCATGATTCACATGGAGCATCACTAAGCCCTCAGAGGTGTCCAGCACCGTATAGGACTTTTCGTCGATTTCCGTGGGCAGCTGGCGGTGCCAGAGACCCAGATGACAAAAGGCTGGAGAAAGCAGGGAAAACCTCAAATTCCTCAGATTTTCAAATCAAAATAGCTGGGAGTCAGGATTGTCGTGAATAAACACCCCAATTCATATAAAAATATGATATTTAGAAACATATTGGTCCAATAATTTACCATAAGTATATATATATACATATTTAGCTGTTGAAATGTGTTGAACTATCGATCCCCATGTGGTCATGACTCCTACTGGTATCCTCGTGTTCAATAAGTTCAATCCTGCTGAAATCCTCGAAATGTTCATCCCATTCAGTGAGGGCCAAGGACCAGCCCCAAAAATGACTGGTTGGTGGTATACCTACCCAAATGATGGGAAAATGATGGGACAATGACTGGTTGCTGGTTGACCTACCCCTCTGAAAAATATGAGTTCGTCGGTTGGGATGATGATATATTCCCATATGTATATATATATATATATGGACCAATGAAATTCATGTTCCAAACCACCAACCAGATGAGGTCAACCATCTTCCAATGATTTGGGAAATCTTCCACAGTCAGTTGACATCATCATACCCCTGCCCTTGGCCAGTCTCGGGTGTCTGGGATATCACCTTTCGCGAAAACAGACAGACTCCCCATTCACATAACATGGAGAAATCTGGATCCATCGACAAATCTATCACTTTTTTGGTGGGTTTTCCCATTAACTGCTGGACCCACCATCTGAACCGCTGCGGACCGACCTGTGCAGCATTGAAGGTTCGCCCACCATCTGCACTCACCATGAGCATCACCGTCTGTGCTGCCACATCTTTCACCTTGAAGCACTGACGATCATGGGGCCAAACATGGCCAAGGTACTTCGCAAACTTGGCTGATAAATGTTGATGAATGTTGATGAAGGTTGATGAAGGTTGATGAAAGTTGATGAAGGTTGTTTAACGTTGATAAATGTTGATGAAGGTTGATGAAGATTGATGAAGGTTGATGAAGGTTGTTTAACGTTGATAAATGTTGATGAAGGTTGATGAAGGTTGATGAAGGTTGTTTAAGGTTGATGAATGTTGATGAAGGTTGATGAAGGTTGATGAATGTTGATAAATGTTGATGAAGGTTGTTTAAGGTTGATGAATGTTGATGAAGGTTGATGAATGTTGATAAAGGTTGATGAAGGTTGATGAAGGTTGATGAAGATTGTTTAAGGTTGATGCATGTTGATGAAGGTTGATGAATGTTGATAAATGTTGATGAAGGTTGATGAAGGTTGATGAAGGTTGTTTAAGGTTGATGAATGTTGATGAAGGTTGATGAATGTTGATAAGTGTTGATGAAGGTTGATGAAGGTTGATGAAGGTTGTTTAAGGTTGATGAATGTTGATGAAGGTTGATGAAGGTTGATAAATGTTGATGAAAGTTGATGAAGGTTGTTTAACGTTGATAAATGTTGATGAAGGTTGATGAATGTTGATAAATGTTGATGAAGGTTGATGAAGGTTGGTGAAGGTTGTTTAAGGTTGATGAATGTTGATGAAGGTTGATGAATGTTGATAAATGTTGATGAAGGTTGATGAAGGCTGTTTAAGGCTGATGAATGTTGATGAAGGTTGATTAATGTTGATGAAGGTTGATGAATGTTGATGAAGGTTGATGAGGGTTGATGAATGTTGATGAATGTTGATACATGTTGATGAAGGTTGATGAAGGTTGTTTAAGGTTGATAAAGTTTAATGAAGGTTGTTTAAGGTTGATGAATGTTGATACATGTTGATGAAGGTTAATGAAGGTTGTTTAAGGTAGATGAATGTTGATGAAGATTGATGAAGGTTGTTTAAGGTTGATGAAGGTTGATGAATGTTGATGAAGGTTGTTGAAGGTTGATGCATGTTGATGAAGGTTGATGAAGGTTGATGAAGGTTGACGCAGGTTGATGAAGGTTGATGAATGTTGATGAAGGTTGGTGAATGTTGATGAAGGTTGATGAATGTTGATAAATGTTGATGAAGGTTGATGAAGGTTGATGAAGGTTGTTTAAGGTTGATGAATGTTGATGAAGGTTGATGAATGTTGATGAAGGTTCATGAATGTTGATGAATGTTGTTGCATGTTGATAAGTGTTGTTGCATGTTGATAAGTGTTGTTGAATGTTGATGAAGGTTGATGAAGGTTGATAAATGTTGTTTAATGTTGATAAATGTTGATAGATGTTGATAAATGTTGATGAATGCTGATGAAGGTTGATGAATGTTGATACATGTTGATGAATGTTGATGAATGTTGATGAAGGCTGATGAAGGTTGATGAAGGTTGATGACTGTTGGTGAATGTTGATGAAGGTTGATGAATGTTGATGAATGCTGGTGAAGATTGATGAATGTTGATAAATGTTGATGAATGTTGATGAAGGTTGATGAATGTTGATGAATGTTGATGAAGGTTGATGAAGGTTGTTTAAGGTTGATGAATGTTGATGAAGGTTGATAAATGTCGATGAAGGTTGATGAATGTTGATAAATGTTGATGAAGGTTGATGAAGGTTGATGAATGTTGATGAAGGTTGATGAGGGTTGATGAATGTTGATGAATGTTGATACATGTTGATGAAGGTTGATGAAGGTTGTTTAATAAATTTAAGGTTGATGAATGTTGATGAAGGTTGATGAAGTTTGACGAAGGTTGTTTAAGGTTGATGAATGTTGATGAAGGTTGATGAATGTTGATGAAGGTTGGTGAATGTTGATGAAGGTTGATAAATGTTGATAAAGGTTGATGAAGGTTGATGAAGGTTGTTTAAGGTTGATGAATGTTGATGAAGGTTGATGAATGTTGATGAAGGTTCATGAATGTTGATGAATCATGAATGTTGATGAATGTTGTTGCATGTTGATAAGTGTTGTTGCATGTTGATAAGTGTTGTTGAATGTTGATAAATGTTGATGAAGGTTGATAAATGTTGTTGAATGTTGATGAAGGTTGATGAAGGTTGATGAGACCACATAGGGCAATGTGACATGGTATCGATATGCTCAAAACATGCTACAAGATGTGGTTATTGCCATCCCATCATGGGAATCCAAAGATCCATGGCGAATGCACATCCCTATGGATTCATGGCCATTCCCCAAGATGGGACGATGCCTGAAATGTTGACGAATTGATCAGGAACGAATTGAGGATACCTATCATTTCCCAGCCCAGCATTTATGATCATTTATGGATATTTATGGATATTTTATGATCATTGAGATTTCGGAGTTCTATGGGGCTGCAATTCCTACCGTTGCTCACACTCATTCAACACGGTTTTGGGAGATGTTGATGGGACAACTCCAAAAGGTCTTCTGTTAGACTTATGAGGCCTCAACGCCACAGACATGGTGAATTTGCATTTTGGCCATTGAGAGAGATATAGAGATATTTAGTACGTTTTGAATCATTGGATATATAATGTTATATATATATAAATATATATGTTTATATATATAGTATAGATATTTAGAGTACGTTTTGAATCAGTGTCGTGCAAGTTACCCTTGAAAATGATCACATGTAATTCACCACGACTCTCCAAAAAAAAAGGCGTCTCATCATGGGGAATACCCTAAGTACACGTTGTCATTTACACAGAATCTTGTTTCCTCACAACTTCCCTAGCGGGATAGGAGGTTACACTCTTCTGCCCCCAAAGGGTGACCCTCCAGCCAGTCCCTCGCTGTGGCCCTCACTTTGGCGACGAAAATGAACTTGTGCGACACCAGAAACCTAGAAATGACTCAGCACCTACTGCTGGTTTGACTCTTTCAACAGTATATTGTCAAACAAAGCCATGTCCGGCTGGCTCACAACCGTGCTTCAAGGCTGATTAGCAGGCCCAACTCCAAATTCACAGCACAGCCCCAGAAATTTCTAACCAAAGATGTGGGACGTAGCCCACCATACCATCCGCTTATCAAACATGGCGGTGGGAAATCCAATATCCATGGGAATTATTCAATGGGAAAATGATCCAAAAATGGAATATTCTCCAGGCAGCCGCTTCATTGCCAGAGGCTAAATCAGATAGGCTCCCATGACCCAAATCCCCCAGGATCACCAGCATACTGGTGGGGATGGAACAAACTGAGAAGGGGGCTGGGAAGGGTCCACAAAGTACATGCTTTTAGACAAAATCAAACAGCTCAGCTTAGGCTTATCCCTGATGGATATCAACATTTGGAAGACGCCGTTGTGTTTTTTCCTATTCCGAGGGGATCCTGGAAGCTGTTCCTGGATGTAATGAGGAGCCTACGTCAGGCCCAGTCATCCTTTGTTGGTTTGTAAACGGTTCGTGGAAGGTTTCATAAATCTTATGAAATGGGTGACGCAATCATAAGGAGCATCAAGCATGGCGGTGGCCTTAGCATTGTTGGCCATATTGTAGATCATGTGAGGTTTCCAGTGGCGACACCAGCCAACACCAGCCACATCCCATTGTATGACTATGTGCCATGGTCAAGACATGGTAATCCCTTCCCCCTAATATTAAACACCCCCTAAACGAAACCATGGCTTAGTAAGGAATTTCCACACAATTGGGACCATGCAATTGGGGTGTTTAATATGATCATGTTTTTCGTTGATGGTATGGTCATCCCATGATTATTGGAACGTACCTGAGGATCCCACTTGTTTCCCAGCGCCACCATGGTCACAGGACTACCCCAAAACTTCACGTCGGCGTCCATGTAGGCGAAGTCTACATCACTGGACTCGGCGAAAAACCGAAGGTCACTGGGATTGTCTGAAAAAAACATGGGGGAAAAAACAAAAAAAATACTGATGAATCATCATTATCTCATCTCCCTTAAACCTGCCACATATTGATGGTATTTAGGGGTCATTTCACCTTTTCAGAGAAAGCCCACCACACCAAATGGCCGCCGATATCAGAGCCGCACCCAAATGTAAAGCTTTGGTTGGTCTCCAGTCTTCTTCCTAAAGTGGGTGAAGTAGATCCGATCCTTGCAGCAGGCAGAACTTTTCCTACAGATTGTCTGGTTGGGAGGTTCCACCCGTGAATTTGGGTGTTCAACCCATATACCGAGCAGTATAGAATAGTCATTCCATCATCCAAGAAAGGGTGGGAGGTGGGACAAGAAGACAAATCTGAACCAGCAGCCAGTTTTACAGTTGCTATGAGCATTGATCTCATGCTATGTGCAGTGGTAAGCTTTGAACTCACCTTGACTATTCCACAGATATCTCGAGCCGTCGTGTCACTGATTTGCGACGTTGTGCGTGCTGTAACAAGAATACGAGACCAGAACCTCCAAGCTGGTGATTTTCAGTATTCCAAGAAGTTATCCAAGAATCCAGGGCGCCGACAAAACCATCTATCCTCTGGTAAACATACAAAAAACTATGGAAAATCACCATTTTCAATGGGTAAATCATGGTAAATCCACTATTTCGACTGGGCCATTTTCAATAGCAAACTGTTAGTCATGACCAGAGGGTAAAATCCATTGATGGCGACTCACTGGCTTGGGAGTCCCCAGGCCGCCTGTTGATTCATCGTAGGGTCACCCCAGCTGAATTGCACCACGTAATTCTGCCTGGCTACACCAGTTCCACTGGGCACAGTAGCATTGAAACACTCAAGGGGTGGTGACTGTCTCTTCATGAGCACCGAGATGTCGTGAGATGTCATGAGATGTCACAAACAAAAGCTCTCAACAAACTCTCACCTTGTTTCAAACATGTCTGGCTGACACTAGAGAAAAGGTCTTGCCCAAGTCTTTCGACAGGAACAACTGATGATTGCAAGGCCCTGTGCCGCTTTCAGGTGGCGCCCCCATGGGTGTCCTATGGTCCCATCCGCATCACAACTGGCGCTTCGGAAACTCATCAATTTCTAGTTCCTTTACCCCCCATTCAACAGGGAAATACATGGAATATGGATCCTCCACTGTTCCTTCACACTTCCCTAAGAAACGAAGAGTCACGTTAGTCACAGGTGACCTCAGCCGGAGTCCCGGAAAAAAAGGGAAGTGGATGGCAGTGGAGTCCTAATTTGGCAGTGTGTCAAAACCTTGTACCCCTGGTGAACATCAAAATAGCTGGTAAATGGATGTTCATCCCACTAAAAATGGTATTAATAGGTATTGATCCATACCCATTTGATGGATTACCCCAAGATGGTTGAATCCTGCCTCTTCAAATTCAGTGCTTTGAATTTGCGGTGGAATTTTGCTCATACTTACAGTATCTACCTCTCCAACAGCATTCCCAGCAACTGCTTGCTGGAAAGGAACTTTGGATTTTGACTCGATCAATGGATCTGCAGCAATATGTGATATATGTACTTAAACATAAGAACAGATCATTGGTGACCCTCCCAAACCGCGCAAGTGGTCAATAGCCCGGGTGAGTCTCAATGACCTCGACCCTTCCAAAATTTTGTCATGACATCGAGGAATCCAAATGACCGTGATTTTTGGATGAGCAGCCCTCTCAATGTTTGTGCTAGCGGGGGTTGTACCGGACCCATTATTGACTCATTTTTGACGTGGGATTCTGAGTGCGGCAACATCTGAATCATAGACCATGGATATATATGCTGGCGGACGGTTTATCGTCTCACAAATGTGCGAATGTCTCATAGATGGGCGGGGTGGGGTAGGGTGGGGCGGGGCGGGGTGGGTGGGGTGGGGGGGGGCGCAATAACGTTCAAGTATACATTAAATAAAAGATACGAAGGCGTTAAGAAATTTGTGTTGACATAGAAACATGGTACATGTTACGCCATGGGATTTGTGCTGATATAGAAAGATGTGGCATGTTACGTTTTGGAATTTCTGTTGACATAGAAAGATGTTACATGTTGCGTTATGGAAACTGTGTTGACATACGCACATGTTAGATGTTGTGTCCTGGGATTTGTGTTGACATAGAAATATGTTCCATGTTACGTCAAGGGACATGGGTTGACATATAAACATGAAACATGTTGCTGGCTCACACAGGTGCAATTGACTCGGTGTGGCGTCTTGTCAAGGACCAAATTCCTTGCAGTTTTTCCTCTACGATCAAAGGACACAAACATAAACCACAATTGCTACTTTACGCCAGGCAATGGCAATGGCGATTTGACGCGATTTGTACAAAGGCAAGACTTGTTTCCAGCAACTGGCAAAAGGCTATATGCTGACGCATTCGGGTGAAAAGGCCTCCAGCAAAATAATGGAGCAATAGAAAACAAGGCAAACGAAAAAACATTAAAAAGTGCTTTAAAAAATAAATGAAAAGGCAGCATCATGAATCAATGGAGTTTTCAAGCGTCATTTTGCATGGCCCTGCCAGCACGAAATGCACTTTCACCCGTAAATTAGGGTCCAAGAATCCCTCCGGACGGATGTTTATGATTTAAACAATTGAAATTGTAGCATTTGGGTCCCAAGGATGTTACAAGTTGTTTCTGATAATCATGTTTTCAACCACTTGGTGTTAAGAAACAAAAACAGGACGGGGAAACCACGTCAATGTGAATGTTTGCACACGTATTCCCTGATTGTTCCTGAATGTACCGTAGAATATTCCCTTAAACCACCTTCGGAAAAGATCCGGAACCACTGGTTTGCTCCAAACATTTGAGCCATTAAAAATACCTCTTATCCATTTCATTATACTAATGCTAGCTGATTAGTAAACATTTCATGATGGGCGATCATAATATCCAATAACCCAATATAATTCCCTATATCAGCCAAATTAATCAAACCATTTTGAATCGTTCATGTGGTATTCCCATGGTGGAACCTGCAAGGGCTGAGGCCCAGGACCACCACCATCTTCAGGTGGTTCGGGCGCAGAATTGCTATCCTTTTTCTTGTTGCCTCGGGATATGATGGGGAGAACGAAAAGACTTTCCACATGTATGTGGACACATGCATACATTTATTTATATATATATAATTACATACACGCACACACGCACATATAATATATATAACTATATATATAACTATATATATAACTATATATATAACTATGTATATATATATGTATATATATGTATACGTATACATATAGACAGATAATAAATAAATTTAAAAAATTATGTAAAATGCGTGTATGTGCAAGATACAGTGTGTTTGTAAAGATGTACCAAGTAGTGCCCGGCCATGCCGGGGCGGACGTTTCGAAGGAAGAAAACTGGCTAATTATAAGAAACAAATGGCCTATAGGAACGTGTTTTGACATGCAGAACCAATGAGCTGTTGAAGTTGTGAGGAGCATTAACGAATGAGCAAATGCTGGTTAAGATGGCAATGAAATGGCATGAAAGAAACCGTGCACAACTGAGTGAACGAACCAATGAACCAATGAATCGATGAACGAATAAGTCAATGAACCAATGAAGCAGCTAAGCAATGACTCAATGAATCAATCAACCATTGAACACATGAATCGATCAATCAACGAATCAACGACCAATGAACCAGTGAATGAACGAATTAATAAATCAATAAATCATGCGTGAACTACTGAGTCGATAAATCAATGAATCAGTGAATCAATGAACCAATGAAGCAACGCTTCCTTGAACCAAAAAAGCAATGAATCAATGAAACGGCGATTCCGTGAATCAATGAATCGGTGGATCAATGAACCAATGAAACGATGATTCAGTGAATCAATGAACCAATGAACCGAAGAAACTGTGAATCAATCAACCAGTGAATCAATGAACCACTGAACCAATGAATCAGTGAATCCATGAATAAATGAATCAAACTGAATGAATATGAATCAACATGAATGAACCAATATGACTGAGTGACTGACTGACTGACTGCCTGCCTGAATGAAGAAAGGAAGGAAGGAAGGAAGGAAGGAAGGAATGGACGAGCTACTTCCTTTTGGGGCTACTTCTTCACTGAGCGACATCGTCCCTGAGGCACCTCTTCTCTCAGCTACGTCTTCGCTGAGCAGCATCTTATCTGGGCTACTGCTCTGAACGGCCTCCGAGCTACTTTCTGTAGCTTCTGCAACCTCAACCTTCGCGCAGCCAGCGCAATGCGTTTTGCAGCCTCCTCCAATTCAGGCATAACGCGGCAAACGCTGCGCTATGCTGAAAAACTACCTTTCGCACACCCATTACATTGGGCTTAGCAACCTCCAGCTGCAATCCCGCGTAGCAGGAGCGTCGCAGCATCACTAATGTTTTCCTGCGCAGCTGTACCAATTCGTTTTGCCACAGCCGCTTGCAAACCCTTATGCAGGAGCGTTGCACCAAACCGACCAACGTGCGCGCAGTGTTGACAATGGGGACAATTTCGCGGCCCTCTTGTTTTAATGATTCTTTTGTCAAAGCGAACTCTCGCTACAGTCTCCTGCACATTTTTCGGACCTGATCTTCCAAAAGTGCTCCGAACGTGATAATTTTTGTAACATTTTGAAGTGCAAATCAAACTCTCGCTACAGTCCTGTGCGCTTTTTTTCGACCACTTTCCCAGATCGCCGCGGAAACACAGACCCTACTGCGGCGACCCCAGGAGCCACCATACCTGTAAAAACACAGGGTTTCGCGCCCGAGAGTGTTTTCACCCGTGAATTCACACGGTCCCGGACTCTTTCGCTTCCCAACTACTTGATGATGAGGTTGACATGATGATGTGGTTGACATGATGGTGTGATGCTAACCATGACCATCCTCCGTAACTCGGAAGTTTTCTTACTCAACTTCCTTTGAATGTATGACCTTTAGGCGTCTACGACCGTTTAAAAAAAGGGACTTCAGACCCATCAAACATATTCAAACATGGTGAGAACTGCCAGCCTATGGCCTATGGGTTTTGCCAGTTGAAATTCGACTCAGAACTGGAGGTCCCGGATGTGAAGATCTCTGAATGTGTGGTAGGCGTGTCAGGGATCCAGAAAGCAAACAGGCCTAGGTATTAGGAAAGAGTTGGATTATAAATAGTATCTGGTAAACGCTTAACTATGGAAAATCACCATTTTATAGCTGGGTAAATCAACTATTCCTATGGGCCATTTTCAATAGCTATGTTTGTTTACCAGAGGGTATACCATGTATCTGGTAGAATATCGAACTATCCAGGTGGCTATTGATCTCTGGGTCGGGGATTCGTAGATTCAGAAAGTTCTGGGGATCAAGTGTCAGGTGGGAACAACATGAATAAGAAATGGGGTGATGGCCCCTAAACCAGTGAAGCTCATATAATAAAAGATAATATGATATAATATGATATGATATAAAATAATATAATATGATATAATGTAATATAATATGATATGATATAATATAATATATATACTATAATATAATAAAATATAATATCATATAATATACTATCATATAATAAAATTTAATAATATATAATATAATACAATATAATTTAATATAATATAATATAATAATACAATATATAATATAATAAAATAAAATAGAATAGAATATAATATAATAGAATAGAATAGAATAGTA
>Ga0126342_10012016_pt1 | contig 15456 bp, 12 predicted proteins | sample Cyp1metagenome_FD_92528 | JGI IMG/M metagenome (GOLD analysis project Ga0126342, IMG submission 92528) | Coral microbial communities from Lord Howe Island, Old Settlement Bay, Australia - Cyphastrea 1 metagenome | ecosystem: Host-associated > Invertebrates > Cnidaria > Coral ...
ATATATAATATATAAAATAATATATAATATGTAATATGATATATATATATATATAATATAATAAAACAATATAATATAGAATATAATATATAATGCAATATAAAATATATAATATATAATATAAATATAAAATATATAATATCTAATATATAATTTGTAATCTATAATATATACTATACAATATACAATGTATACTATACAATATATACTGTGTAATATATTATATATAATATTTAATATGATACACTGTAATACAATATGATATAATATAATATATTATAATGTAATACAATATTGATATATATATGTATATAGATATATACAAACATGCACCCAACTTATTGTTCCAGGGTGCTTGCGCATCCTCGCGTAACCTGCCTTTCCCTGCAGGTTCCGAAACATGGAAAGACAAAGAGACCAAGATGCTCGAAACCTTCAAGGCGCAGACGGATGGCAGCTGTAGAAAAATGGTGGTGCTGTGGTGCTGGCACATCTCAAGTGAACGGGCAATTCACACCGTAGAAAGTTGGGATAATGGTGGTTAATGGTGGTTAATGATGGTTCATAGAGGTTAATAGTGGTTAATATATGATGGGATAATATTCACCACTATGATAATGAGATAATTTGGGATAATTGTCTCATATCAAATCATCTCATTGTTGGCAAACTGACTTATATATATATATATATTGTCAACAATCGTGTTCGTTTTCCTTTTCAAAAGATATTGATGGGTATTTTTGCAAAAAAAACATGGCCATCGGGGGTTAAGCCATCACGAGTTTAAAAGAAGAATCTAAGCCTCAAAATGGCTGTCTGGGATATTATCATGGGACAATGTAACAACAAATAACTGGGATAATGGGATAATTAGTGATAATTATATTGCAGTATAGTTGTTTCCACGGCATCCCTCCCCAAAAATCATGAAGTTTCTGGGTAGTTTTCAAAAGAAAACCAAGGAGATCTAGCGATCACTGATGGTGATAGACCCTCTGGTGTCGTCAAGCATGGCTTGCCGGAAAATCCACTATTCAGTTCGATGATCGCCCCAGCTTTTAACCTCCATTTAGTTCGGGCTTTTCCCGGCTAGCCACGGGTGGTGCAAAGCAGTCGTTTGGAGTGATGGATTGCAGTCAACATCAAACTAAAAAAATGGACATGGATTTTATTTGCTAAGGCATTCTAAGGCTATGTTGTGAAAATATTGGTAATCTTACTATGGAGAATGCTGCCCTCCAGTGTCATCAAACGTTGCTGGAAAATCACCATGGCTCGGTCGATGATGTTCCCAGCGAACGAAACCTCCATGGCTCGTTCGCGGGATCTTCCAGCCATGTTTGATGACACCGGAGGGTAAATCCCACTAATCATCATGGCATCTGGCTATTGAAAATGGCAATTTATAGTTATTGATTGAAAATGGGATTATCTTCCAGTAAATCTTCCATTCAGTACCCATGATTATCAGTGATCCATCATTAACTAAGTATTTCACCAATAAATCACATGAAATCCAGACATATGCACCTTATTCACCATCATTGATCTCACTAAGTCCCATTCAGTATCCATGAGTATCAATGATCCATCATTAACAGAGTATTTCCCCATGAAATCCCATGGCTTCAAATATTCACAAGAGATATATCTCCGGGGATATCCCAAAAACCAGCGACGTTTATTTTTTGTGACCATTAACCAGTCGGCATGGCAGAGACCATCGCAATGTTGTCTTTTTTAGGTATAGCCCCACCTATGATGACAGTGGGTAGTCTGAAGTACTAGCAGTTACTAACAATTATATAAGATGTGGGGGAAAGTAACCATATTAAACTCATGCTGTTTTGGAGCGACACGCAAAAACCCCGAGTTTGGAGACATGTTTTTTGATTTGTATGGTACCTTTGGGAAGCCCTTTTTCTTACTTTCCTGATATTTATTTTTTTCATATGGATATATATATATACATGCACAGAAACACATATGGTATAATTATAAGTGTAAATGGATATATATATATATACTCTAAGAAGCATCCCTGTGATCTACTTTACTTTGTGTTTTTATTATAGGATACAAGTACACATCATGAGATAAGAAAATTAAGAAGACATATCATACGTATGAATCAACGGAGAACTGGTTTATTTTAACAACATCAACATGCTTATCAGGTTGGACCGTTTTAGGAACAAGTGAAATTTCAACTATTCTCTTCCTTATCATATATATATATGTGGTTACTTGATATATGATGGACACGTTACCATATATATATATATACAAAAGGAATAGATCGATATGTAAACGTATTTTAAAAAATGCTATAGACATCTACAACGTATTTTTCAAAAGGCACATAAAGGCGTTGGATATGAACATGTGCCATATATATATATACACATACGGATACACATAGATACACATATGGAGGTTTCCATAAATGGGGGTACCCTCAAATAGATGGTCTATAATGGAAGTTCTCCATCTATAAAAGGATTATTCAGAAATAGTCCCTATTTCAGGAAAGCTCCATATATATACATATATACGCATACGTATATATATATACGTATATATGTATACATATATGTATATATGTATATATGTATATACATATATGTATATGTATATACATATATACATATATACATATATGTATACATATATACGTATATACATATATACATATATGTATATATATATATATGGATACGCATATCCGGGGATATCCCAAAAACCAGCGACGTTTATTTTTTGTGACCATTAACCAGTGGGCATGGCAGAGACCATCGCAATGTTGTCTTTTTTTTTGTATAGCCCCACCTATGATGACAGTGGGTAGTCTGAAGTACTAACAGCTACTAACAATTATATAAGATGTGGGGGAAAGTAACCATATTAAACTCATGCTGTTTTGGAGCGACACGCAAAAAACCCGAGTTTGGAGACATGTTTTTTGATTTGTATGGTACCTTTGGGAAGCCCTTTTTCTTATTTTCTTGATATTTATTTTGTCATATGCATATATATATATATGTATACATGCACAGAAACACATATGGTATATAAGTGTAATTGGATATATATATATTCTCTAAAAAGCATCCCTGTGATCTACTTTACTTGTGTTTTTATGATAGGATACAAGTACACATCATAAGATAAGAAAATTAAGAAGACATATCATACGTATGAATCAACGGAAAACTGGTTTATTTAACAACATCAACATGCTTATCAGGTTGGACCGTTTTAGGAACAAGTGAAATTTCAACTATTCTCTTCCTTACCATATATATATATATATATGTGTGGTTACTTGATATATGATGGACACGTTACCATACATATATAAACATATACAAAAGGAATAGATAGACATACATATATGTAAACGTATTTTCAAAAGTGCTATAGGCATCTACAACGTATTTTTCAAAAGGCACATAAAGGCGTTGGATATGAACATGTGCCATATATATATAGATATATATATACATAGGGATACACATAGATACACATATGGAGGTTTCCATATATGGGGGTACCCCCAAATAGATGGTCTATAATGGAAGTTCTCCATCTATAAAAGGATTGTTCAGAAATAGTCCCTATTTCAGGAAAGCTCCATATATATACATATATACGCATACGTATATATGTATATGTATATACGTATATATGTATACATATATGTATATATATACATACATATATGTATATACATATATACATATACGTATACATATATACGTATATACATATATACATATATGTATATATATATATGGATACGCATAGAAGGATCTGTTGAATTCACATCTTCATCCTCCGCCTGTTTTTGTCTCGCCGTCCGTTGTTCTCTCCAGGCATGGGACACGGACAACAGCGGCTCCATCACCAAGGTAGACACGGCAGCGGCCGCTGTGGGGAGAGAAAACATGGCAGGTGGAATTCTGATGGGTAATGATATGTTGTAATATGGGATGCTGATAATATGATATGGTTTATATAATGGGCTATGATATGGGATACTAATTTGATATGTTATACTCATGAAATGGGATATGATATGGTTTAAATAATGAATAATACATATGGTTAGTACCAATGGGTATAGTAATGATTTGCAAAACCATATATACTATATCATAATTCTGATTTCTAATGGGTAGTAATGATGTGGTTTATACTAATCATGCACAAGGATACTAATCATATACTAATCATCGATATTACTCTCGTAATTTATGAATAGTACAAATCATATACTAATGATGGTAATGTGGGTAGTAGGTAGTACTAATGATGGTAGTACTAATGATAATAGTGATAATGATGAATAATGATGACATGGGTAGTAAAAAATGCGCATCATACTCATGGATAGTAGCTATATTATCATAGATAATATTATATATGAGATATTAGTATTGAATTATAATCACAATACTAACCATATTATACTAATTATACTAATCATCCATTATGTAATATTTTAGTATGGTTTCTATGTATAAAATTTATCATATACTAATGCAGGATGTTATACATAGAAACAATACTAATCATGAATATAGTATAATATAATATAGCATAATATAGTATAACATAGTATAATATAATATGATATAATATGACATGATATGATATCATATGATATTATATGTTATGATATAATATAATAAAATATATGATTTGATATGATACAATAAAAACCTGATATGATGATGGTGGATGATTTTGGAAACACATATATGCATTGAGCTATACTTGGACCAACTGGGCATGAGTTAGTCAGTGCTTAATATTGCTTGATAACCCTGTGCAATATGTAAGTGGGGAGAATTTCAGCAGTTGTTTATTTTATCGGCTACCTGGTTTATTGGGGACTGTTCGAACCAATGAACCCGGGAAATCCAATCAACCAGTATAAAGAAGATGACAGATGGTTAAGAGAACAATGCTGAAATTAATTATCGAATGGCGGTTTCCCTCGGTAACTCGACCTTAGATACCGTGACGATTCAACTCTTTTTGGATGATGGAAATCTGGGATATTTCCGGGTAACCCTCCCCACCGAAGCCAATGGGGAGGGGAGTTCAGCCCACTTTTTGGCTGGGAGTTGCCAATTCCACATGTCAATGAGAAATCCTCAAAGGAATAGAGGCTTTTTCATGGGATAATCATCTATAAATGGCTGATTTTCCATTGCCATCACCATTAAATCCTATTCAATCCCATAAATCGGAGGGTAATGGAGATTTAAATCCTATTAAATCCCCATTAAATCCTATTAAATCCCCATTAAATCCCCATTAAATCCCCATTAAATCCTATTAAATCCCCATTAAATCCCCATTAGATTCATTACCATTACTGGAGGCTAGACTCTGGTTACCTTCCAATGACAGTCCTCTACAGATCCTTCAGGGCGAAACCTCATCCCCATTTCCCCTGAAACCAATGGACAACGACGGTAAGGACAATGATAGTATATAGATAATAACATGTAGTCCTGTACCTATCTGTATATACACATATCCTACTGAATTTGGTTCTCTGTAGTTCCAATTCTTTAGCTCATATATGTGTTTTTGCTGAAGTTTTGTGTTTCTTTGTAGATATATACTCTACCTATATTTACTTATGTAATATATATATATATATATATGTGAGTAATATAATGTAACTATAGTCTTACACAGATACTTGCTATAGCATATAATACAAACATATACATATATACATATATATCTATATCTATATCTATATGTAGCGCACATTTTTCCAGGAGATCTGTTTTTTCAGGACGAACTTCAGGAAGTCTTCACTCGCCTGGGCTGCAAAGTCTCCAGTAGCGAGTTGCAGAAGGTGCTGAAAGACGCCGACGCCGACAAGGCCGCCGGGTCGGTGGGGGGATGAAGTTGGTAATGGGATGGGCTTAAGGGCTGGAAGATTTCTAATGGGAAAATCAACTATTTTTATGGCCAAAATTGGGGATGGATCATTTTTTACAATGAAAAATGGTGATCTCATGGGATTTTTATAGTGATTTAATGGGATATTATTGGTATATATATATATATCATCTGGTAATGGATTAATAGTGGGTTAATAGTGGGTCAAAAGTGGGATGAGATGATAATGGGATATACCCTCTGGTTATGTCAAAATAGCTATTGAAAATGACCCATAGAAATAGTTGATTTTCCCATTAAATACGGTGATTTTCCATAGTTATGTCAACGTTTACCAGAGGGTATGGCGTTTTTTTGGAAAATGAGGCTTGAAACATGTTGAACCCCTGGGGGTTTGGTGGTTTTTCATCATCCATAAAATGGAATGAGATGAATCTAAGACAGTTTCAACCACCAGAAGCGTTTAATGTGATACTTATATATATATATATATGTATGTATAAAAAAAAATATATCCATGATTGTAATAGCACTATATGCAATAATTCTCCCATAATTCTCCCACGTCAAACGGGTGTTGAAAACTGAGATGCAGATCCAGAAAAATTTCAGCATTTTCGAATGGCTCAGGTGTAGCAAATTTGGAAATTGCAACGTTAGTTCAATCGATTTTGGAAAATTCAGTGAAGTCAATGTTAGTTTCACTAGTTTAATCGATTTGGACAATCACCGTGTTCATGTATGATACCTACTAATTATTGTATGATAGCCAATAAAAGTAGCCACTCATGGATTATTAATTAGTTAAAATTATGGTATAGGCGGTTAATCCATTAGGTGGAGTTCATAGTATGGGTATCTAATTAATTTCTATCCACCATTGTAATATTGTATGATATCCACATATGGATTATACCACTATTAGTTCATACCACTAGTGGATTATTAGCCATTTATTAGTTACTATATATGATACCCACAGTATTTTTGTATATCCACTATTAATATTAACCACTAATGGATTACTATTATATGATACCCGCTTATAGTTATTGTATTTTACCCACTGATTATTTTTGGTGGTTTTCCCACGTCCGCCACGTTGTGACTCCAGGACAGTAAAATCAGCTATGAGGAGCCTCTTGGTTGAATTCGGCGCCGAAAAAAGCTCGGTGTGACCTGATCGACCTGATCGAAAATCGTGGAGAGTGTGATGTGTTTTTCGCCTATCTTCAAAGCAAAGATAGAGTTTTCAAATGGGAATGGGGATGTTTTTTTTTGGGGGAAAACTTCATGGGGATTTTAATGGTTTGCTTGGGATTTTTGTGGGGATTCGATGATGTAGGCAGTGTGTTAGGTGAACCCCTTTCCCCAGGAATCGATTGGAGGTACCGATTCCATCTATAAGGCCTAGTTTTGTAAGGCCCAAATTTCAGGGGATATAGCCCCAATTTTTTTTTTGGCCAACAATATATGGTACTAACGTTTACGTAGCTCCAGTGGTAAGGATCCTGAAGATCTCCCATTGAATTGGTGATTAAATTATGAAATGATGATTTTATGAGGATTTCATGCAATTTTGAAGGAATTCTATGGAAATTGATGGTGATCTAATGGGAGAGTGGTCCAATAAAATCCAGTTCTTCGCCAACTTTGCCAACAAGCCGGGTCCAAAAAGCTAGGCCCCAAGGGATGCTCCAAGGGATTGATGGTTGGATAGTGACATATTAATACATACCCTCTGGTAAATTAACATAGCTATGGAAAATCATCATTTTTAATGGGTAAATCCACTATAAATGGCCATTTTCAATAGCTATGTTAGTTTAACAGAGGGTATTACCTATTGGATCCTATTGGAACATGGCAAAATCTGGCAACATTTTCGAAGTTTTCATGGAGCTTTTCATGGGAAAATATCGGAAGAATAACTGGTTGGTGCTGACTGGAACATGAATGGATGATGACTTTCCAGAAACAGTTGGGAATGGAATAATCATCCCAACTGACGAACTCCATCATTTTTCAGAGGGGTAGGTATACCACCAACCAGATATTACCAACTGGAACATCATCGAGTCATGAATTTATACTGGTTTATAGACGTTAGAAATATCGCCTGGAATATTCCCGTTCGACCATGGCACACATCTCAAACATCTCAAACATCGCAAACATCGCAAATACGCAATTGTTGCTAATCAATCCCAAAATTAACCAATCTCTCGGTTTGTCTGAAAAAATAAGTTGATTTAGTCCAGAGAAGACATGCAATAAGTGCAAAATCTTTTGACCAAGAAGCGGCAACAAAAAAAACAGTAGCCCATCTTCAATGCATTGGGCAGTCATTGGGAATGTCTACTCTGAATTGCTGGCTAAAACTGTGAATTTCTCCCCATTTGTCAACAATTTTAGCCAATTTTTCCCCATTTGGAAAAATGCTGAGGTTTGTGGCTTGGCTCTGCCGTGCTCCGCATTTGGAGCACTACTTCAAGGTGTGGGTTGCGGGTTGCGGGGTCTCTTTAGGCGGGTGAATTTTGAGGGACCAGGGTTTACTGTTAATGATCTTAGGGATTTCAATTGATTTCAATTTACTTTCAATTGATTTTCCTTTTAAACCTTTAAGAAATCAATCGATCAATTGATAAGACAGGATTTCAATTGCAATCAACAATTTTATACTTTCAAATTTAATTGATTTTCGTTTTAAACTTTTAACCTAAAATCCAAACATAAGTAAGGACTTCGATAGATATCCATCTAGTTTCAGTTCATTTTCCTTTTACACCTAAAGAAATCTGAGGATAAGTCAGGACTTCGATAGATATCCATCTAGTTTCAATTCATTTTCCTTTCTAATCAAAAGAAATCTAAGGACAAGTAAGATTTTCAATTCATGTCAATCTACTTAGAATTCCCCTAACATATCATAGAAATCCCATAGAATTTGCAAAGAAATCTTTTAGACATCCCAAAGAAATTCCATAGAGATCCCATAGAAATCCCATAGAAACACCATAGAAATCCTATAGAAATCCCATAGACATCCAGCAGAAACACCATAGACATCACATAGACATTCCACACCATTTGAACATAGAAATCCCATAGAATGCCGAAAACAAAATCCTTGAGAAATATAGGAACCACAGTCAGACATCCTTTTTTTGAATCCCATAGAAATTCCATAGACACTCCTACCAGAAACCACAGGAGATTCCAGGAGAATGGAACTAAGAGAGAACAGCTACAGCAATGATAAAAGGTTTTGGAACATACTGTTGAAGATCTGAGTTGCTCATGGGCTACTTGAACAAATCTTGGGTGTTGTTGTTTAATTGCGTTTTGATAAGAACTTACATATTTTGATGGATTTTGATAATTAAAGAACATGTTTTTGAATCATTAAAACACATATTGGAAAAATCTCACGAAAAAGCGACACATTCCGAAAACACATTTAAAAAAACATGCTGAAAAAACACATGTTGGCCGCGTTGGCCAAGCCTTGACACCAAACCCGAGCCATTGGACCTTTATGGGGAAATCATGGGATTTCGTGGAATTTCCATTGGAATTTTTGATGGGATTTTTTAATGGGACTATCATGGGGATATAGCTGGTATTTGTAGGAAATTCAGATAAGCCTGGTAAATCATAGGTCTTTATCATTGGATTAAATCATCTTTTCATGGGCTATGTTAATCCATTACCAACGCAGAAGGAATTGACTAGGCAACTAAGTGACACTGGATGACGCCCTGGGTGGTGATAGTTGGTAAGTGTAGACAAAATGACAAAATGACGATTTCAATGGGAGATCTTCAGGATCCAACAGATGGAGCTACGTTAGTACTATATTTTTGGCAATATTTTGTGGGGATATTCCCTTAGGCATAAAATACAGGCCTTATATATATATATATGGAATCGGTACCTCCAATGAATCGGTTCCTGGGTCATGGCCATTGACTGACACTTTTGATTTGTCAAACGACACTTAACATGGGGATTTTAACATGGATTCACGATGATTCATGTGGTTAAAACAACGTCATGTTTACCATCCCCCAGTCACCATTTTTTGTTTGGTGGTTTAAAATGTATAAACCATGCCCAGTCATGGCTTGGTAAAAATGGCATTGTTTTACCCACTTTTAAAAGGCCGATGGTACAGAATCCACAATCCAGTGATGGAGATGGTTTCACATTTTCGCTAGACAATGGTGAAACCACCATCTCCAAGCCACTTCCTGTGCCATGGTTTCCAAACCAGAAAAAGTTGAAAAGTTACCGTGGTTTCTGGCCATGGGGATCTGAATAAAGAGTGAGGTATACCGACTGTTTTTTGTATGTCTACAGTCTAGAGTGAAACTGCAAAAATTGGGGATTACCGACTTAAAATTTTGGACACCTCAGGGGGTAATCAAACATGGCAAGCTGGCAAAATCCCCGAAGTAAATGGAACTTCTAAGGGAAAAATCATCTTGCCTCGTGGGAAAAAACCAGAGGCTTTTTCTCATCAATCATCAACGAGGCTTAAAAAACCAGCCAGAAATGGAACACGAATTTGGGTCTTTATCGTCATTGATGACGTGGAGTTTATTCATTTCATCTAGATTTATGGAGATGTAGGGTGATTTTAAAGTGATTTATAGTGACTTATGGTGAATTTAATTTACGTTTCATCCCAGATTGTCTTCAATAAATTGCATCATCCGTTCATATTCAACAATGGTGCCAAATATGTCATCCCATACTCAAGCATGGTTTCTGGTTGATGGTTAAGTTTAATATATACACGGATAAAGGGATTAGTTCAATGATTTTCCTTTGCACAGTTGTTGTTTCCAGGCATGCAGTATTGGTAAGCCGGTAACAAACATTTTCTCATCCAGTTCGAGATCATAAATCTATCATGAATCACTATAACATCACCATAACATCACTATAACATCACTATAACATCACTATAAAATCACTATAAAATCACATAAAATCACTATAACATCACTATAAAATCACTATAAAATCCTATAAAATCACTATAAAATCACATAAAATCACTATAACATCACCATAAAATCGCGATAAAATCACTATAAAACCACTAAAAATGTGGATATCCTCCAGTTTCATGCATCCTCTGGTAATCAACCATGGCTCTGCTGGAAACTTCCCCATTTACTGATTCTTGGCATGTACCGTCAGCCGCCCTCTGGTAACCTCACGGGGAAATCCCCAGAAATGGAGGTATGGTGGGAAACTCCACTATAAATGATGAAGTTTTCATGTATAGTTGATTGGAACACATTATTTCTGGAAACATTTACCCTCTGGTTATGACTAACAGTTTGCCATGGTTATTTATGGCCCATAGAAATAGATGATTTTCCCAGCTAGAAACCTCCATTTATGGTTGGGATTTTCCATGGCTATGTTAAATAACCAGAGGGTATAAATCCCACATAGACGGTGTTTGAATTCCAGAGGGTCTCCTGGAAACAATATCAGTTGTGAGCTTCTGAGAGTTTCATGAAGAAATCCTCACGATAGGGCAGTACTCGTATTTAAGTGGCGTATTCAACGTTGGCTTTCTCACTTTTGTTGGCCACGAAAAAAATCTTCTTATTTCGTCTACATTAGGCCCTGTATTTTGGGAAATGAAGATATCAGAGGACGTTGCGCTGTTCCCCAGCTGTTATCCGCAAACCAAAACAGACGTTTCCACCCCGTGCCGCGGTGCGCGGTGCGCCGCAGTTATCGGAAGACATCCTCAAACGCAACATGAAGGATTGGCTGTGGGAGATTGGGGCGTTGGAACTTGCTGGTGTAGTTGGGGGTAGTTTTCTGAGTAGAACTAGGGTCAATAAGGTCAATGACCCCCAGAAGTTGGGATATATATATATAGCCCCTATAATTAAGTATATGTCGGTACCATGATGTTACTTGTCACCAGAAAGTCATGATGTGACACCTCGCCACAAACTGGATAGATCCACCGATCCATGTTGGGATTTGACGAACAAAAGCATTGGTGCTTGGCGCACACCCAACTGGGGTCGATTGTTGAAACATATAGTATATAATTATATATATATACATATTTACGCCTTGCAGAAGAAGACAGCTTGTCCTTTGAGGGCAACAAGTTTGGGCACCAGCATTTTTTAAATCATTGGATTGTTTGTCATGTTACATACCACAGCTCCTGTATATATGGGTTATAGGCCTTCTAAGGGCTTATAAGCGACTACTCATTGGGTCTGTTTTTTGGGGCTTACTAACCTCTTAGTCATTGGGTCTGTATACATGTGTATATACTTACCCTCTGGTAAACTAACATAACTATGGAAAATCACCATTTTTAATCGGTAAATCAACTATAAATGGCCATTTTCAATAGCTATGTTAGTTTACCAGAGGGTACTTGCTAAATCATATAAACTCATGGGCTACTTATAACTCCTATATACCCAATTGGGCGGGGACAATTCAAGAACTAAAACAACCAATTCACTGCTAAAAACTAATATTGGTCTGCATGGGTTAGTCATATAAACTAATGATAACTAATGGGTTACTCAACTGTAAAACACTAATTAGATATACTTGTAATCATCCTGAATTAGATAGAATAAGGAATTTTCAAACATAAACTACCATTGTAGTGAGTTTCTTTTTTTATTTCCCCATATTCTATCTACTTGGCATCCTGACTATATATATATATATATATGACGGTATGTCTGATGGATATGAATGGTACATTACTGACATATTATGAGACTAATCTGTCTATCTTTTTGTAATGCCCGATTCGTATCCAATCATACTATGATACGTTTTGTCATCCTGAAGCAGATAGAATATGGACAATTCAAAAACTCCTCAGTATGATAATGGAGATCATTCAACGAAAGAAAAGTACCATGTTCAATAGCAAACAGTTGGTCATTACCAGAAGGTAGATCCTATTGAATAGTCCATTCAGTATCTACTATCAATACTATCAATGATTCAACATCATTATTCACCTTTTTTCTAACCAGTATTATTCGCCAACAATACACTCTATATAATATATAATATATGATATATATACTATAATATATATATATATATATAAGATTTAATATATATATACACAATACAATACAATATAAATATATATAATATCTTATATGCATATAACTTATATAACGAACGGGTTAGGATATCATCACCAGAACGGGACAGGACTTCAGTTGCAGATGTTGCAGATCCTGCCAGGATGCTATGGCCATGCAGCAGAAGATGCAAAAGGTCGAGGGGGGCCGGGTGATGCAACGGGTGTTTGCCGATGCTGGAATGGAGGATTCAATGGGAAAATCCATTGTAAATGGTGGGTTTCAAAATATATTATATAATGGTGCATATATATATAATTATATATAAAAAAAATACAGTATATATATATGATGGTATTTTCTAGTATTTTTGCGGATAATGGACAATGATACTGGGTCTTCATGGGACATACTGGGAACGGGGACACTTTCTGTTCATTGGTTAATCTCAAGGATTATACTAACTGGTTTATCGGAGATTGGGTGAACTAACCCGCAAGGGGGATGCCCATTTACGAAGCAGTGTATAATTATCATGGCATGGGGTGGGAATCAAATATCCGGAGGAATCAATTTTGAAAAACCTCACCACAACGTCACGTTTGAAACTGTTAGGATTCAGGGAATCATCCCAAAAGGTGAACTGTTTTTTTTTTTCCCTCCGAAAAACGAAGTATGATGGCTCCACTGAAAAATCGAGTTTAATATGGGTTTGATTGAAAATGGATGAACATGCTGATGATAAACCAAATAGCAATTTCAATAGAGATGCGGATGACATGATGATAAACCATCGTTTTTTTTTTGAGTCCCCGTCCATAGACTTTCTATCTATCTATCTATCTATCTATCTATGTATCTATGTATCTATCTATCTATCTGTCGAATCTATCTATCTATCTATCTATCTATCTATCTATCTATCTATCTATCTATCTATCTCTATATACACATACATTGGCTAAACCTGGGACGATCCCCCATCCCCATCCCCGGAGGAGATCGAGAAATCCGACAATCCATTGGCGGCCATGATGAAGATCGGAGTCAAATTGGAGGCCGCCTTTACGACGAGTAAAAGCGGGGCGTCCACGGTGAGGGCTAAAATATTGATGGTTTATAGATATAGTACTGGTAACATCCAAAAAACATGGAAAATATAAATCCTAGTGAAATAGCGGCGAATTACGCTTTTTTGGGTGGTGCTATATGTAGATATGGAACAGTTGGCACTTTTGGTTGGTGATTGGGATTAAGAAGCATCGACATCAATGCACTAATGATAGGCAAAAGTATAGTGATAAGTATAGATAGTATAGTAGATAGTATAGTTATCTCCATTAGTGCCAACCAATTTAGAAACCCGGTTCTTAATCAGCATGTGATTAGGCAGAACAGTCCTGATCTGCCATCCTACTAATGATCAGCAGCCCGATGGCAGAATATCAGGTGGGGTTATACCCTCTGGTTATTTAACATAGCCATGGAAAATGGCCCATTTATAGATGGTTTACCTATTAAAAATGGTGGATCTTTCCATGGCGAATTGTTAAATAACCAGGTGGTAACTAAGATGGGTCTGTCTGAAAATATGGTATATCTCAAATCCAGGTGATCATTTTTCCTCTTAAGAGTGAGAAACATGCGCATTTTGAATGGATTGGTTTAAGGGAAAATTGAAACCGGAAAACCCCATGATCATCATGGGAAAATCGATGGTTTCCTGTAGATTTTCCCTAAACCAATCCATTGACCTTTGGTTGGTGACTTCAAGGCTTTTCTATGCTCCGTTTGTCTTTGATTGGGATGATCGGGATGGTTGGGGGCAATGTCACCCCCGATTGATAATCCATGGTTGATTGGAGCCAATTAGACATCCCGCGTGTTCATTAATCCGGGTTTGACATGATAAATGATACCCTCTGGTAAACTAACATAGCTATGGAAAATGGCCATTTATAGTTGATTTACCCATTAAACATGGTGATCTTCCATAGTTATGTTAGTTTACCAGAGGGTAGTGTTAAAATCATACACTTTAATCCGTTGATTTATAAGCCATGAATACAAATGTCCGTTATATCCCCCCTCAACCCAAACGTGTGAGGAAGTGGGCTGAAACCAACTACCTTTCGGAAATCGAATAGCAATGTTTTATGTGCGAGTTCCATGTTAGGCTAAGAAGGATTCATGATAGATATGATATATATATAATATTTAGAAGAAAAGTAAAAATACAGATAATATATATATATATATATGTATAATATGATGCATGTATGATATATATATATATATATATATTATGTATAATATATATATATATATTATGTATAATATATATATATATATTATGTATAATATATATGTATGTATTCATAAATATATACATGTGATATATATATAGAACATAATA
>Ga0126342_10012017_pt1 | contig 15456 bp, 12 predicted proteins | sample Cyp1metagenome_FD_92528 | JGI IMG/M metagenome (GOLD analysis project Ga0126342, IMG submission 92528) | Coral microbial communities from Lord Howe Island, Old Settlement Bay, Australia - Cyphastrea 1 metagenome | ecosystem: Host-associated > Invertebrates > Cnidaria > Coral ...
CAGCTCTGGAAGCTCGGCTTGCTGAAGGGGAAACTTTGGAGGACTTGCAGCAGAAGAAGGTTGACAAGAAGTCAGAGTTTGAGGACTGTGAGGTCATGCGCAAGTTGCGCTCTGGCTATAGACGATGTGAGCTACCAGCCAAAAGCCTGATTGAGGCAAAGTAACGCCCAGGTGTGTCTTGGCGTGTCAGATATGAGCTACGAAACGTAGATGCATAATGATGCATAGTGTATAGATATCTATTTATAGATGTTTATAGTTGCTTTCACCCGAGGCCCTTGCAGCATCCTTTGTGCAGTGTACAGATGCAGTCTGTAGTTAGCTAGCTCATGACTTGCCTTGATCACTTTGCATTCAGTAAATCTTTCCACTTTGCAAGTTGAGTCTGGACTTGTGTACAGCAAACAAGAGTGGAACACGACTAGGAGAAGAGACATTTAGAATCATTTAGATTCTTTGGATTTGCTGTCAAGGAGAGAAAGCAGGATATGCAGATTTTCTAGGATTTTCTAGTTTTGGGCCCTTGTCTCTACAAAATTCGTACCTGGAAGCGATGGTATTGGGACGATGTCCGAGTTCTTGCAGCCAGGATCCCAAGGGAGATTAACCACCAGCCAGACACGTGCCCGGGGTAAACTCGGATTCCATACGATGTGTTTCCAAAGGGCATTGGATTACTCGAACACACTGAAACTTGATAATGGATATATGATAATGGGATGCATTGGCATGTGTAAGCATGTGTGTAATCATGTGTGTTAGGCATTGTTCCGGCAATGTTTAGATCCTGCAGTGACAGTGTGCAGTCCCAGGTACGTTCCAGGGGCTCAAGTCTACGACCAGTGGGGACACCTCAGCCCAGAATGCCACATTGGGGGGAACCCCAAGTCATCTGCTGACTCTCAAAATGGTTTTAAGATGTTTTAAGATGTTTTAAGTATAGCAGGGATGGAGTGGCAAACAGTCCAGATTGACAATCATCACATATGCCATAATAATTATAATGATAAATAATTAATGACTAGACTATAAATAAATAAATCTTGATAAATAGTGAAGTAGACAAATAAGTAAATACGTAAATAAAGAAATAGATTAATAATAGCACATATACTTATTTACGATCTATACTTAAACATGATTGATAAACAAATACTACACATATATATGTATATTTATACGTGCACTCATGCTACCCAAAGGCATTAGATATGAAGAAGCTAAGATTCGTGGCCGACAAGTCTTGCACAAAATCACTGCAGGCGTCGGCAGTGGGTGCAGACAGTCGCGCAGACATCGCATCCGTCAGGGGAACCCAGACAACTGCAGTCGCAAATATGGGTATGGCCATTTTTAGGGGGATGAACATCCATTTACCAGCTATTTTGATGTTCACCAGGGGTACAAGGTTTTGACACAATAGCAATTCTAATGTGGAACATGGTGATAATCCATTGGAATATGAGATACACTATTTTAACAGACAACCCCGATTATCAATATCCATGTCTTCAAAAGAACCACTGGGCGATTGATGATTTGAATCTGTTTGAATAAGGCCATCTCCAATGGCCCAAAGGAAACACCATGGGAAACCCATCAAGAACATTAATCAGCACTTCCACCCGTCCAGAAAGAAGGACCTTCACATTGAATTTGAGAGCCGGGCACCCCTGAGCCTCTGAGACATCCTGGCGCCTAGGCAGCTGCCAGTTGCAGCTGCAGTGAGGACAAGCAGTGGCGCACCTTGGCATATGTTGCCCTCCTGTGTCTTCTGACTGCCACAGGCCCAAATCATCAAAGATGATCAAAGATTGTTTCCAATTCATGTTTGGCAGAGGAGATACTTGACGAGTCTTGAGGGTCTGTGAGCTGCTTTCAGTGTACACATTTTCATGCCAATACTTTGAGGAACCGTAGAAATGATGATAGTTCAATTAGTTCATTTTCTTTGTGCACAAATTGAATCTTGAGACCTTATTTGACCTTCAACCTCCAATGAAAAAACGAGAAAAGATGGAATACTCCTCAACTCATAGTCCCAGACGATGTGGCTTGTAAAGTATCAATTTGATACAGTAATTGGCTCCAAGCAACACTCAGATAAGCGGATTTGGAAGTGATGCAACAACCCTTGCCTTTGCATTTCTGATTCAATCTAAAAAATGTAACAATTCCAGCAACTTTCGTCAAAATGCATGGGCTGAATTGTGGCTGAGGCAATTTCGCGCCAGGAGACCGGGAGGGTTTGTTGATGTTTTCGGTTGATGCAATGTTGAACTGAGACATCACATCCCAATCCATGATAGCTATCTGATAGCTGGTACCTCAATGACATAGTCGTGCGCCGCTTTCATCCAGTTTAACGTAAAAACGATTCGTGTTCTGCCACCTGATAGCTGGCCAAAAAAAAAATCGGACGTCTCCACATTTTTTTTATCCGCACAGTTTATCGGGCGGTCCAAGTTCGGTTCGGGGATCCACTGAGTTTTGGCCGTCCAGCTGCTTGCAACTTGGAACCAGGAGTCTGCATATTCTTGGAGTGACGACCCAAGGGACCCACCCTCTGGTAATTTAACGTAGCTATTGAAAATGGCTATTTATAGTGGAATTTCCCATGAAAAATGGTGATTTTCCATAGTTTTTTGTATGTTTACCAGAGGGCAACCCAGTCGTTTCCCAACCAACAGTCATCGCTGGTGAAAATTCTGAGACCGAGGTCAAGGTGGCAACTCTCCGGGCCCTATGCCCTGCCGCCACTTCTCTGGGCCCGGCAAGTCAGAAACGGCTTGGTTTTTGTGGATTCCCTACGAAACAAAAAACAGCGCGTAGGAATAATTATAATGACATTTAATGACATTTAATGACCCAGGAACCGGCAAAGCAAATCACAGCTATGCGTTGCAATTACTGTGGAACTGTGATTTCAATGCTAACCTGAGGCACATTTTAACTCCGCGGGACTCAGGCGCGTGCCATTGATGGGTGAAATGGGAGAACGTGCATGCTATGGAGTCTGCCTGCAAAGCAAAAAACTTATGTTATCCTTTTCTTCCACCTTCTGGGGCAAGCCAAAAACCTGAAATGAATGCAATTCATCTGATTTCAGCGTGACATTGACATATTGATGGCATGGCTTGGCTGATTAAATGTAATCTGCGTGCCCATGACTTCCCTACATGTGGGTCTTAAAAGAAGTTTAGGCCCTGGGGAAAGCGCTGTCCTAATCTTTTGGCAACTGGACCCTCATGGACCCTCCAAGAGATTCGCAAAAACCATGGAGAAATGTGTTCCGAAATATGGTCTGCATTGCTGAGCTGATGAAATGGAAACCTCCTTGATTTCAGTCTCACAACTTGGTCAGGCAGAATCCCTGTGGCAGTGGGCAGGCGGGGATCACCGTTATGGGAAGACATGGTTAGAAGGTTGCTATCAACATTCTATCTGAAGTGATATTCTCAGAAGTTGTATCTCAAGTGATCCCTGAAGCTGTTTTTTTCTCATCGGCAACTACTCTACAATCACCCATGCTGGACAAGAATCTGGTGAAGAACAGACTTGCAAAATCTTGCATGGTTCAGAAATCCGTGTCATCAGTCCAGATGCCGGCCAAGAAATTGCAGAAGACTCTGTGATCCAAAAAGGCTGCTGGTGTTTTCAATGGCCATAAGAATCAGAACGGCGGATCAGTGGTCACAAGGTTTCATAACAAATTACCTGTTCATGTTTGAGTTTGACTCAGTCAAGATTCTGCAGGTGAAGGGCGCAACCTGTGGAGGGTTAACATGGCAACATGGATATGCATGGAAGTTGTGCGAGATTCCTGCTGATAAGGTAAAAGTACCAGAATTGGCAGGCTCTTCCAGGCTTTTCCTACTTGGAATGGCCCTCAGGTTGTGTGTAATGAATTTCTTGGGAATGCCATGAAGACACGATGAGACATGACACCTAAATAACATTGAATAACCACCTCGGCTCACCACCACTGGACCCATTCCCTGCTTAAATGGCTTGCCAGGGCACCGTCTATGCCTATGGCATACGTTGCGACGGGATCATCAGGCAGTGACTGGATGGAACTGGATGGAACTGGCACACCATCCGTTGTTTTCAGGATTTTCATGTCAACGTTGATTTGCAAGTGAATAGATCTGGCACTGACTCTCTCTGTCACATGAAAGTACACTGTGAGGTTTAAGTCGGACAACTGAGTTTAAACGTGTTTAAACCCTACTTGCTCCATGGTTCGTTTGGCCAGCCTGGGCAAGTTTGCTCTGTGCGCAACTGCAGCAAACATCCACCCAATCTCCATTTGATGAACAGAGCGATGCTTCCAGGCCCAGCCATGGCTGTTCGTGGGATCCCTGGTGACAAGCCTATCGAAAAACCATTGGTTTACCCTACACACCCACCATACATGACCACCCCAGCAATTCTTGAGCCAATTTGAGCATGTAACCTGCCGGGCCCGGCATGGCCTCCAAGGCACACCTTCGATGCACTCTCAGAGCACTTCTTCCATTGCAGGAGACTAATCATACTAATCATAGACTATACAGCACTAGATGTACTAGTACATACTAGTACAGTATAATCATGTATTAATGATTAATAATCATATTTTTGGGATACATTGAGCGTTGCTTCAAGAGATGGTGTCAAAACTTCCAGCTGTTGAAGATCTTTGGATCCGTTCTAATTCTGGTGTTGGGCTTCCTTGGTGTCAAGCATCGCGATGCTGTCGTTGATGCTGACAGTTTCTATTGAGTTTTTGAAGGTGGTATCAGGGGTATCCTTTACTAAAAGCATTCAGAGTTTGAGCATCAGAGTAGGCGACTAGGCAATCGCCAATTTCTCGGAAGTTGACAGGAAGCACAACGTTTGCCGCTTGGCCTGGCAGTGGACGGCTGCCACAAGAACAGGTGAGCTACGGTGAGTTAGGGGCCTCCGATGGTCTCCGGCAGTCCATTAAAGCGTTCTCTTCCCACATGATCCACATGAGGACCCCTCCAAACTATCCAAATCCACCGTGTGATGGTGTATCCTGGAGCATTTAGGGTAAGACAATAGTTGTTGGGGTCCCAGACACCCAGCACCTAAGTGTCAAGACAGGACTAGGTTTCGTTTTGTTTCTTTCGGTTTCTTCGTATATCTTCGCATATCTTCGCTACTTGGCTCGCGAAGGTGGACGGTGCATCAGCAGCACTGCCAGAGCCTCAAGCTCTGGCTTATGATTCAACTTATGCTTATTGCATAACTGTGTAGTTTATTAACTTATGTCATAACTTCTGATTGCTTTAGGGCCCGGCGATGTTTCCATTGCCATGTGGCATATGTGGCCATGTGGTGATTGCAGAATCTCAGATCTTGGTTGACCGTTCTCAGCCAGGTCGCCCAGGGCGGTGCTTTCTCCTCGTGCAGTTGCATCACCCCGGGTAGCACCCATTCCCTTCGGGGCAGGTCCAAAAGGGCCACCAGCATGGCTTCCCAAATCTGAAAACCATGGAAAAACATGGAAAATGTGGGGCGTTTGGGAGTTGATCCAGAAGGTTCTGGTTCTGGTCTCATGTTCCCAAGCATCGAACGACTTTCCGTGTCGTCTGTGTGTCTTCATTTCTTTTCATATATTCTTCCCATTTTGAGTGGTAAACATCTCGTAAAACATCTCATAAAACATCTCATAAAACATCTCATTTTTTTGTGGACTTGTCACTGGTGGTCCTGGTGAACCTTGGCAGTTGGACCTGTTGCCCGGCCCTCCATGGTGCAAGCGGCTCCGCAGAGGCCTGGGAGCAGATCAAACTTGGACCCCTGGGGCCCTGGATATGAAGATTGAGGACATCCACATAAGCCCTGGATATGCCACTGATAGTGTTACTGGATATTTTATAAAACTGATATGATATCATCATGAAGCTCAAGTATTGATTGTGTTGGAAACCTGGGCTAGAGAGGACAAGTTTAACTTCGAGTCATGATCGCGACAGCTGCAGCCGGCTGATTTGTGCTTGTGTCAACAACCTAGCAGTGAAACACCCTTCAAACGTCTTAAAACACGATACTATTTTTGGCTGCTTTATTTTCCTTCTTGCCCGTTCTTTAACATAGCTTTCTTCTTTCAAACACACCACAACGGAGTAAAACATAGTAAATCCATGTAAAAGCCTCTTTTGAGCCAGGTATGTTCAGCCACAAGTGATGCATCAGGTTCCATTCCAGCAGCCAGAGACTCAAGTGCTTTTGTCACACCAGCTGGATCAGCTTCCTGCATTGACATCCCGTCTTCTCCTCTTGATTCCCTTCGTTGCACTCTTGTGCAATCCTTCTCTTCTATATGATTCAATAACATCCAATAATTACATTTAGTATCATTTAGTAGCAACGTACCAATACACCTCACATCACCACACCCTTTCTTTCTGATCTTGAAGATTCAGCTTTGTCAATCACGGCTACAAGGCCTCAGATGCACGCAGCTGTGATGTCGCCACGAGGGCCATGGCAGGCGAGACCATAAAGCTTCAGCAGAACCCCCTGCTTGGCATGAGCAGGTACCAACAACCATTCACAACCTGGTAATTCATTTACATGCACACCACTGAATATACTGTGTAATATATATTATATAATATATATAATATAATACACTATATATAATATGATATAATGAAATATAATATAATATAATATAATACAATATAATATAATATAACATAACATAACATAACATAATATGATATGATATGATATGATATAATATAATTATATATCATTTTATATGTATGATTTAACTAAATAAACTGTCTATATGTGTATCAGACGTGAGTATATATATAATATGTATATAGGACACGTAAAAGATATAGTTTTGTTCCAATACTCCTCAATTTCACCACATTGATCATGTTCTCTTATGGAAATCTATATCAACCAGTTGTTTCTGTGGAACAGGACCAGCATCGCTCCTTCTCTCACGAGACCCCCACCAGCTGGATAGACGTTCGTTTCGTTATGTTCGTGTGATTAGTGATCACGTCTCAGTCTCTTTAGATTTCCCAATGATTTCCTCTTTTCTGATTTTTTTTGAGCCTCATGCCAACTGGGCCAACTGGACCAATTGGGCCAACAGGCACCTGGCATTCGAGGCCTCACTTTTTCTGCCTTGGTCCCACACAGTCACAGGTACCGGCGACGACCCATCGCTTATAAAGCCGCTTGGCAGAGGCAGAGACGGTTCTGACATGTTCTCACCGGGGCATCACACATCACTATGAAAAACATGTCCAAAATAGGGCCGCCATCTTCGCAAGTCAGGACAGTCAGCACCATGCGGTCCCGGGGGGATCACTGGACCCTAGACACCCGGATTTTTGGCAGCATCGAACCACCTGTATATGCACAGTTATCCCTTGGAGATGGGCAAACCACCAATTATATATATATAGATAGATAGATAGATAGACAGATCCCGTCTTGATGCCTAATCCAAACCAAATGAAGTCCATGGAGCCTGAGGTGGTGATCCAGCTTCACATGCAGTGGTGAGCCCCCGCACAATTCGGGGGCCGGCACAAAGTTGCGATTGAACCAAACGGATGTCAGGGAACATGACTGGCTTAATGATATTTAGATAAAATTTATGAAAATGTTTCAATCATCAAACTTAAGAGGAGTTTCAATTCCCAACAGCATGAAAAAATCACGGAGATGGCTCCACATCTTTTCACTGCAGGTATTTCCCATCCCAGTAATACTTCAGCACCACTCATGTTTGACCAAAGTGGGTGACTTGACCAGTGACTGTCACCACCCTCCCATAATTCTCCCATACCAGTCTTTTCCAGCATCGAATCTCCCGGCATGTTCCCCTTGGACTCTGGCACAGCCGGAGAAATCCATCTTGACGCTGGTGGCACATTGTTTGACAAAATTCCAATTGTGGCAAGATTCACTGTTTGGCATAGAACGTGGATAGAACGTGCTACGTTTTCCATCCTCCAGTGAGCTCAAGTTGCTTTTGCTTTGCAGAGAGTCAAAGACGTTCTGCACCTTGCTGGGTAGACCTCAAAGATCTTAAGCACTTTGAACCCAACCAATGTGGGCCCTTGCAGCAAAGATGTAGGCAAAACGAGTTTGGTTTGAGGTGTACCCAGTCGTTTCGTCGCAGCGCCTTCTATACATTTAAAGATTCCAAACATAGGGCTTTGGAATGGATCCATACTTATCTAAAGCACCTCAAAACTAACACCATCAAAAAGCCTACCATCACTGTATATAACCCTAGAAAGCAGTTGCAAGAAACGCAGCCTGCTTTGATTTTGTGGTTGATCAGACAGGCTGTTGTTTGCCCAAGCCCTCCCAGCAACCTTTCCTTGTCCTTGTCAGAGCCTAGAGAAAACAGTTTGAGTGGTGCCAGTACAAATGTACTCGAACGCATAACTGGAACATGGCATGCACATGATATGTTCTTCGCAATCACAAGCACGGCAGTTTAACCATTTGGATCCTCAGTTGACGACCCGTGCTTGCCATGCTGTCCGCACTGGTGTCGGTGTGAACAGCATGGCCGCGGCCGACAACAACGGTCCCCGCAGCGCATGCTGCGACTTGCTGGACACATGCGGTGATCCCTGATCGGAACAAGTAGAATGAGGAAGGTGATGCGGGACCAAATTGGCAGGAATATGCAGGAATTCTGCAGTGATTTCCCAGTATGTAGTCCATATATGTCCATATTGCCTGCCTGGTAAGACTTGCACATGCTGCAGGAATTCTGCTTGCAACAGATGAGTGTGAATGTGACAAGTTGCTCCTGGTTCTGAATGCAATCAGAGCTACCTGAATTTCATATTCATTGATATTCCGCCACCTGGAAGCTTCCAAACAGATGCACAACATTCAACCAGACTTTGCATCAGGATCATCCAAGCATTGTGTCGGGCGCGGAGTGCCACCGGAGTGCCTCAGAGACTTTTCTGACAGGCGATGTAATATTTTACAGATGGTTACAGTATATTTCAGCATTGGCACCTGACTCAAATATATCACAATATATCAAAGGTACACATCTACACTTTACATACCAATCATACATGTATGATGTATGATGTGCGATGTATGGGTTTTCAAGAGTCTAGGAAATGGTCAATTCAGTTCCGTTTTTACTAGCCCTACTAGGTATTGCGACTCCTCATGTTCTTCAGATGTCTTTCTCACAAGACTCACAAAGGCGCTGACATGAGGTGCCCCCACTTCCCCACTGGCACTTGGGTAGAAAAAAAGAGTCTTAAAGGAGCCTAAAACACAACGTGACAAGAAGGTTTAGTTTTTTTAAATGATATTTTACACATCCTATCATCCCATCATTTTGCATGTTTGCTTACGCATGACCGCATTAATTTTACCTTATTCATTTGGCAAGTTGCAATCTCGGTTCTCACGGTATCAATGAAGTCATAGAGCTGGATTCCCAATGGTCTAGCATCCACTCACGGGAAGGAAGAGTCATGCCACTCACAACCATCCAAAGTACTTCCGCATTTTGCATTTGGTTTGCTGGACATGCTGAGCAGGTATGAACGATGATCAAAGGATATCAAAGGCACGGTAGTTACCGTATGAAAACGGTCAAGCCGTTGAGAAGCCTGTCTGCTCGGACTAGGAGCCAAAGGCTTTTTCCCCTGCCAGCGATGTGGTGGGGCTTCTCTCGAATTCGAGATGCAGCCGCTCATTAGAGCGACTAGGGGTTTGTGGCGCTGCCCACTGGAAGACATCTTTTACCGCATTGTACGATGTTTCAATGTGTTTCCATGTGTTTCCATGTGTTTCTTATGAGCTCAACATGCACAATTGAAGATTCTGAAGGACTTGCGAGGAGAGTGCCATCCGTTTTGCACTGGGAAGCAGGGGCTAGTTGGTGGTGATGTGCCTTGATGGGCTTTCTACCGCTCACCAGCTAGTCCACTGGCTCAAATGGATCAAATGTGATCACGCGCGTGGCGTCTTGCCCTCGAGATGATGGCTTGGAGCAGCTTCGGAAGGGAACCATGAAAACAAGTACCAATGCGGAGCCAAGAAGTTGCATTCCAAAGAACGGCTTCCAGCTCAAGTCAACCCACGAACATTCAGGATTATTGTGCTTCCACTGTGTGTGGGGGCAAGAACCACAAAGATCTGTATCATGGTCCTTTTGTCCATTGGCATCAGGACAGTAAAATGCGCAACAAAAGCAGACGAAGTCGGTCGACTGTCGAGCTAAGTAAAATTATCAGCACAATGGAATCAAACCGCACAAGCATCGATATCACATTTTTAGGGCCCCATACTGCAGACTATTCCTGTCGACAACTGTGGCAGTCCCCAATGTGAGCCTGTACCATTGCATTACATAGATGCTACAACAACAGCAACAAGAAAAGACGACGAAGAAGAAGAAGAAGAAAAAGAAGAAGAAGAAGAAGAAGAAGAAGAAGAAGAAGAAACCTATCTAGATCTATTTAGAGTGTTCACAAACCTTATGATGCAGCTAGAAAGGCAAGCTTTCCTTCAGCCAGGAGGTAGTGTGTCAATGCGGCGCCCAGTTTCAACACAACTGCCGGTGTAAAAAAAGGCTTTGTCCTTTGCTCTTTGGGCTGCGGATCTTCCAAAATTGACGAGACATATACGGTATTTCAAGAGAAAACCCAGAATCCCGAAGCTGCTGGTGTGGGGGCCAAACGCGGCTCCTTCGGCCAATCCCTCATTGCTAGAGAAATCATTCAAAATCTTTGGTCAAGGCTGGAGTTTATATGAGTTTATCACTGACCATCACTCTTCTAGTGGCGTTTTGCATTTTTGCCCATAATATCAAGACCTTTGGTGCCGTATCCACTTCAAAATGAATTGCCCACCTGTGATGGGAGGCGGAAGTCGGACAGCAGCGACAGTGGAAAGGTGCGGGGCCGGACCAGATGGCCAGATGGGGGGGGACTGGAGCCGACTGGACTGATCTTCAAAGAATGGGCTGATGTAAGTGGGATGTGAGCAAATGTAAAATGGAATGCCGGAAACTCCGCAAGATCCATGTCCGAAGCAGCAATTGTCATCAATTGTCGCTGTGTGGTTGTTCATTCTGTGAAATGACGGAATGTAGAATGGGGGAAGAGTGGAAATATGTGGAAATATGTGGAAATATTGACAGGATCGCTTTGGCTTCATGCCCAAAGATAAGGCTTATGTCTTCGGATCAGCTACAGCTATGGTCCAGCCCTGATCGAAGGATTCTGCCAGGCGCGGAAACGTCGCAGACCCAAGAGCTCCAAGCGAGGCAAAGGACGTCGAAAAAGCCCCAGACGTCGCAACTTGGGTGCTGAAGTGGCTGTGTGGGAACACTTGTTGCATCTTGTCGGCTGACTCGCCGACTATAGCCGGCGCCAACTATAGCCGACTATAGCCGACTAGCCAATAGTGGTAACGATATGTCACGATACGCATCCTGAATGTGCAGGTCACCATAGGTCACCATAGGTCACCTAGGGCAGCCACAGGCGAAATCCCTGAGAACTGGGTCCAAAAAGTTGATGGTTTCAAGTTGGTTTGATGTTCAGCTTTCGGTTCCCGTCAAGACAGTCCTTCCAAAAGACATCCAAAGACAACATGTGGAACCACTTAGACAGTTAGGGACTACTTGTATAAAGAACCTGGTCAATATTTAGAGAAGGGAACAAATAGCAAGGCTACCCGTGGAGTTGCAACTTCTCCTGATGGACAATCACGGCAGGTCATTTTGTGATTCTGTTGACATCAAGTTTGGACACAAAATCATGAAGCCCAAACTAGAGGTTGCTGAAGTTTGTGAATTGAACTAACATGTTGATCCAGATGACTCTGGAAGCCTAATTGAGCGATATTGAGCGGTGTGGCTGAAAAAGTCTTTTGGACCAGCTTGTCAATCATTTCCAGACCGCATTGGTAGGTCTATGAAATGCAGATCCATCATCCAGTGTTTCTATTTACTGGGAAGCTTCGGCTAAAAAGAACTACCAAGGTAGCCATGGGTAGCCATGGGTAGCCTTCATCTGCAGTGCTGGTGTTGGGATGCTGAGGCAAAAATAAGCGCAAAGACTCCAGTTCAGAGTGTCTTGGCTGGCGACTATCCCCCAAGCCTTCATGCAGAGCCGGTCGAACAGCTACTTAGTGATCTAAAGTTCAATACAGTTCATACAAAAGGACAATGCAAAGCCTCACGGACCGGATTGAGAACCATTTGATTCAAGCATTTGGTTCAAGCTTGTTGGATGTGTCTGGCTGACGCCACTGAAAGTCAACAACATTCTCACAATGAAGTGAACTGAAGCTGCTTCGTAAACACAGATGGTTGGGGAAGTGTGTCTCACGCCTGGCTGAACCACCAGGGATGAAAAGCAGCCCAGTGGCATAAAGCTCTTTGTTGGCCGGTTGCCTCATGAGGCACAGGGTCCACACTGCAACTGCTTCCCAGGGTCTGAGCATATTGGAAAACTGGGTCCTGTCCGATTTCCCTTGAGAAACAAAGGCATTTTAACCCTCGGCCATGTACTCTTTAAGCTACTGTAGCACATTTTGCGCTCCCATTTACTGTTCCCTCTTTGGTGATTTTGGCATTGTCTGTTGTGTGAGCGAGTTAGCTGAGCAAGGTGTGAGTCAGGAGTGAGTCAGGAGTGAGTGAGGTAGTGAGCGGGTTGGTAGTGAGTCGGGGTAAGGAAGGCAGTGAGACTTAGTGAGCCAGTATTCCGTTAGTGAGTGTGTTGGTCAGGACTTAGTAACCTTGGTAAGATAGACGGAAACCTTGACATGATGTGAGTACTTGCTGCTTGTCTCAACCCAGAAGGTCTCTTTCAAACTTTGTTCCAATACTTGCATACGAACGCAGATACATGGACACAGCGCGGATTTTCTCAAACGTCAGCATTGATTGCACAAGAAAACCATTACCATCTGGTAATTTAACATAGCTATTGAACATGGCCCATTTATAGTTGATTTACCTATAAAAAATGGTGATTTTCCATAGCTATGTTAGTTTACCAGAGGGTAAACAGACCCTTTTTCCACCTGGATCTCTGCGCACCTGGTCAGGTGACGGAGCAGCAACTCCGAAGTCTGTTCCAAGGTGTCGGTGAAGTGAAGGAGGTCTTCGTGATCAATCAGGCCGCTGCCCTATGGGTGGAAATCCTCACCAAACAACGGGCGGCAAGTCATAGGTGGCACAGCCATGATGGCCATGTGCAGCCCATGTTTTTGGCCATTGTTTCAGAATTTTGGTTCACTGGATAATTACACAATATTACACTTAAATAATTATACACAGATTAACAGGATACACTTAAATATAATCAAATATACACAAAGCAACCACCAACGTCACCAAGGGAGCATCCAACAGAGCACAGTCCATGCAGTCCTGGAGCAGAGGCTCCCCAAGGGGGCTGTGCCTTTGTACGCCTGGCCACGGTGGAACAGGCCTCTTGGAGATCTTGGAGGTAACATCGGTACCATCTATGGTGAAATCATGGTGAATTCCCCCTTTAAAATATTAGGGTGATGAAATGTTGCTGGAAATTTAAGGTGGAATTTTGTTAATATTTAAGTGTACCTTAAGTCTCTAATTCTGTAATTACTTCGGATATCTTCGGATCTTCTGACAGCAGCAGGCAACAGGATGACGTAAAAAAAGGGTGCTTGTATCAACAATCAAAAGGTGCAGAATGTGGAATGGACCATTGTGGGCCAAGTTATTGAGCATTTGATTTTATTATATTTTATTGAGCATTTTGTTCTATATGTATATAATTGTGCATAATTATATACATATATATATATATGTATATACACATGTGTATGTGTATATTACACACACATATATATATATATACACATATATATATACACATACATACCAAGTTATATTATTTATTGGGGTAGTGGCCAGTTGGCAGTTTTCAGGCTCATCGTGCGATTCAAGAACTTCACGACAAGCCAGCAGAATCCTCAAGCTTGCTACTGGCAAAAGGGGTTAGGTCGGCTTAGGGCATCCTCTGACACAGCAGCAGTAGACTGTGTCAAGTTTAAGGCTGGTGACTTGTGTCCACAAAAGGGTTTACTTCGCCATACTTGTGACTTCCGACTTGATTTTTTGGTTTTCAACGGAAAACATCCAAAACATTTCCTGGCTGCTGAATTGCTGGAGGGCCAGTGCCCAGTTGCGCGTTTTTTTTTTTTAATCATTGTGAATGTAATTGGTATTAATTGGTCAAGGATTCCAGACTTGCTGATAACAGTTGCGCTTCCTTACTTTATGCAGTTCAAACCCTTCAGAAAATGCCATGCAAGTTGATATCCGATGAATGATGCCAGCTTCCACGGCCAGCTGAGCCGGATGCGTCTTCCACAGGCGCCGACTCAAGCGCTCTACACTCCTCTGCAGGTTTGACGCCGGTGTCTCGCTGGTGTGCTCCGGGTGGGTTTCAAAAGGATGATGTGTATATATCACATATATTCACATATCATACAATGTGAGGCCCTCAAGATAGCTAAGTTGGTTTATAACTCCAATAACCATGGTTTATGGTATTTATAACTATAGTAACTATAGTTACTGGGGCTTATAAACCAACTTATAACTGGGGGCTCACATTGTATACATACAAATCACTCACAAACACATATTCAAAAATATAAACAGGCAGGGGCAGTGCAGAAGCGCCGCGGAAACCTAAATGAAGACGATCCTCTCGTATGTCTCCTCAGCTAAACTGAGGGAATACGCGATGGAAGGCCCCACTAATTTGGGACCTTTTGCGGAAGCGAAAGCCGTGGCGTTGCGGAAGTGCGGAAGTGTCCGCAGAATACCCATTGTACAGGTACAAAAACATGACGCTCAGGTTTTGGCCACAGCTCAAATTCAACCCCTTCAGCCCCAGACATTTTTGATTGATGTAGCATATTGAAATAATTGAAATATATTTTTCAGCTGGTGAACTTCAACATACCTCAGCCTCTGTCTCTATGTAGGAGACTGGCTGCCCTGTCAGGTGACCTTGGCGAAAGGTGAGTTCCAAAGACTTGGACTCGAGGCCCGGGGAAATTTCACCGGCGGAACGATGTTTTCGGACGTTGGAAAAATCGTAGGGTTAATACCTCACGGAAGGTATTTGAATGTATTTGATAGATGTATAATGATGTATAATGATGTATGTCAAGTTTGCATCCGCATCCTTCAGATTTGCCATTTCATATGTCATTTGACCGCTGCTGTTTCACATCCAGTGGCGGGACGAATTGCCATAGCGGCTGACGACTTGCCGCGCTGTTTTCTGGATAGGTGGGGACTTCGTGGGCCTTGCACCGCAATCTTCACATTGGTAGCGGAGCTGCCAATTCTGCTACCGGCTGGCTTCGCTGTTTGCTTGAGCTGGCCCTGAGCAGGCCCTTGCTGGA
>Ga0126342_10012018_pt1 | contig 15456 bp, 13 predicted proteins | sample Cyp1metagenome_FD_92528 | JGI IMG/M metagenome (GOLD analysis project Ga0126342, IMG submission 92528) | Coral microbial communities from Lord Howe Island, Old Settlement Bay, Australia - Cyphastrea 1 metagenome | ecosystem: Host-associated > Invertebrates > Cnidaria > Coral ...
GCTCGCCGTTATTCCGCGGCAATGTTGTTATTCTTCCGTCATGTTACCTGAGTTTCTTTGATTCCTGCGCCTGTGTGTCCGTGGATTGCTCGTGTGCCCGGGTGCCTGTGGGCCTCTGGACTGTCAGTGTGCCCGTGTGCCCGTGTGCCCGTGTGCCGGTGTGCCCGTGGATTCCTCGCGTGCCCGTGTGCCCGTGTGCCCGGAAGCCCGTGAGGAGACCTATCTCCAGAGCTTACAGGAACACGCACACATACTTTGAAGATAAACATTCTTTGAGCCAGGACGAACCAGGTGGAGCGTGAAGGTTTTTGCTTTCTTGGATCCCGACTGGTTCAAGTTGGGTTTAACTTCTTGTCAGCTTTGATTGCCACCGGTAGTTACTGCCGATGATATCATTGAGATCATTAGTATTACCGTACTCCTGTTTGGATGCACCTTGGTTTGATGCCCACTTGGGTGTCAAGTTTTAGACACGCACGGCAAGAAACACAAATTCCCTTTTGTAAACCAACATGGATGTGGAAAACCTAGAAAAATCATATTTTTTTTGTATGTTTCCCTGGGAAAACCATCCAAATTCAATTGTTTGGTGCACTGGACATCGGGTGATCCAACGATCTCCAGGTGGCGGTGATCACCAAAGTCTCCCGCAACGCTGAGGGCAGCAAGTGCTTTGTGCTGCGCTGCGAGCGCGGCGGCGTGGATTTCGTGGAAGCCACGCAGCTGCGGAACGTGCAGCTGGCGGCGGGTGCCAACCGTGGATGAGAGATGTCCAGTAGGAGCAGCGTCCTTTGGAGAGGTTTATATGATTGGATACCCTCTGGTTAACATAGCCATGGTGCCCATGGGACATGGCCCATTTACAGATGGGCCCATAAAAATAGACGGTTTACCTATTAAAAATGGTGATTTTCCATGGTTATGTTAAATAACCAGATGGTAATTATATATATGTCTCTGCGTGTGTGTATACACTAAGTCTAGGTCCAGAAAGGACTCCGGGTCATATATGGTCAGATTACTTTAGCTTCGATATCTGAAGGGGGTTGTTTCACTTTGTCACCGGAGATGCTCGAGTTTTGATAATCCTCTCAGGTGGCTGGAGTATATCATATGTTCCAGCTATTTCCAGGTACTGAAACATATACAAAAATCGATAGAGAGATAGAATCATCATGTAGCTCAATAAACCAATGCAGTAAATGCATTGTACAAATATATACCTTCATTTATGGAAATGACATAACGAGTCTCTGATCATGAGAACTAATTTACGAGATCATTCAAGAGCAGCCCAGATCCTGATTCGTTGCATAGCTGCTGTTGCTTGAGCCACTTCCGCTACGATGCGCATGGGACGCTTCCTGCGAAAATATGCTGCAGGGCGCGCTGGTAGATGCAATGGCGAATCGATTCTTTGGGGGAAGATGGTTCCATTTCCGCGGGCCATTAAGAAAAGGATTTCAGCAACAAAATTGAGTGTGAGCAGAACTCATAGATTCATAGATTTTAGTGATAGTAGCTTTGGTCATTAGAGACGGTCTTAGCTGGTCACTGCGATTAGAAGGCTCGAGTTCTAACTGCAACAACCTTCAACTTCTCGGAATTTCCATTTTATCATTGTCCCCAACCCTTGTAACCAGTTCCCAAAAACTCGAAGCAACACTGGTTGGTCGTTTTTTGAACGTGTCTCTTGGGGGTCAGGAGGCTGCTGTGCAAAAAGCTGTGGACGAGGCCATCCACCTTGCCCAGTTTGACATGGGGATGAGTACCTATAAGGTGGGTAAAATGGGTAAAACAATCATAGGAATCCCCTGTAAATGGATTTATGGATTGACCATGGGGGAGAGTATTCCCCATTGTAATAATAAACCATCCCCCAGTCATCAGCATTTTTTTATAGGTCCATAAAACTTACCATTCCCAGTCATGGCTGGTTTATGACATCGTTCCGTTATACCTACATTCTCCATGGGTGAACAATCATTTGCACCGGCTCCCAACAAAGCACGAAATGTTAGGTGGCTCGCCAGTGTGGCGGACGTGTGGATGTCTTGGTGCAAGCAGCTGCCTGGCTGAGGCATTAAACAGACCATTGCATATACGTTTGTATAGGGGGGTTATACTACCCAATTTATTGGGGATTATGATAGGCCACAATAGGGATACCTATTCAATCCTATTAACCAGCTATAACGGGATGGGATCGGACTATGTTTCATGGCTCATGTTGGTACCCGATCTAAGTGCGAGTTATTGAAGATCCCGTGCCCGAAGACACCGACACCATTGTACGTCGTTGACCCCTCCATTTTTCACAGCTATACTATCATGCTTCTTTGCACTTTTAATGGGTCTACTTGCAAACAAATCACCTTCTCAGCAGCCCAGTCGAAATCGAACCACTGCACGAATCCAGGACTTACTCAAACCAAATTCCTAGACCTTCAACAATGTTGAACCTGTATATACTTAAACCAAATCATCAAACATCATACAAAACTTACAACACCCTCCCAGAAGTCTCCAGTTCGAATTTCATGGTCAAAGCCATGCTGGAGCTGAGGCAGGGATCACTGGCAAGACCAACCTGAAGACTCACGAGGTACCGCAACCGCCGTGGGATGCGGCTGAACCTGAACAAAAAAGTCGCGAAGCACCACCGCAGTTTTCAGGGCAAGGGCACATCCTTAAAGAAAGACTAAGAAAGATGAGGGATGAGGGATGATGATGAGGAGGAGGAGGAGGAGAACGAGGATGACGATTTCATGCGGATTCTGTGGATGACGATTTGTAGACTTGACTGCGTGCTGTGCACTGTCTGGATACATTGAAACAACCACCAACCGGACATCATTCGCAGGTTGACGCTGCAGATTTCCAACGCGTCTTCGATGTGAACGTGCGGAAGCTGAGGGATCGTTTTAGCATATTTCTAGCACGAAACGCCAGCGAAAATGTGCCCTCCGATAGTCTGCTTGAATGCGCACCCAGTAGGATTATGAAGTGATAATCCCATTGTTTGTAGGACGTGCCCGAGTTATCCCCAGTTATATGTAGATATTTCACCTGCAAAACGGCACATCTCCCGCCCAGGTCAAGGCCGTATTCCTGTGCGCGAAAAGTGTCCTGCTGGGGAGCTCAGGTGGCCTGGAATGGCAAGACTCAAGCTGCAAAAACAACACATTCCTGACTCTGCAGGCTCCTAAAGTTCTTGAAGTTTCACGGTTTCACGTCTCTATTTGACATATTTTGACATGTCCCTGGAAACATCTGGAAACCATTGTGCTTGGAGCACTTCCCGAATTGAGTGACTTCCCCAGGATTTGGTCTCTGAAAAGTCTGATGGATCTTGTGGTGCTCCGTGCTCCGCAGCCCCAGGCCATTGATGTTGAAGAGCGGCTATGGGCGGATTGCGATTTGACCGCTTTCATCAAGCCCTGGGATGGTTCGGCTCACTCCACCTGACTTTTTGGAGCAGATTTCCGCTGATTCTTGATGTTTGTCGATTTCAAATGGTAAATCCACCAGACATGGGAAATCTGGCAAGTATGGAGCAAGTTAATGGAACAGACTTAAGAACAAAACAAGTTCGTACCCCCTTAGTTTCCCCATTTTCACAGTCGTTTAGCGACATTTTGCAACCCCAGATGCTAAAACCCATGGAAAAAACCTTTCCCGTCTTTGCAGCATCAATCCACTGACTCTAACCATGGATAACCCAGGTTTTCCAAGTCAGAACCAGGTCATAACCATGCTCACAATACAAAGTGGGACGCACATCCAAGCTATATAGCCTTTCAAATCTCTATACATATAAGATCTATTCAGATCTTATATAAATGGCATTTAGATGTACTAACTTTCCAGCCATTGACACCCCATTTTCCAGCCATTTCTTCTGCATTTCCAATGGCCTTTGCGGCTTCTTCCCAGCGGTTTTTCGCGGTTCCCAGGTGAACATCGCCTCGATTTCGGGCAAGGACGGCAATGCCGGGATGTTGGCCTATTCCTCTTCCAAGGCGGGAAACGTGGGAAACGGTGACAGGTTTCATCCTGAATCATGGTGGTTTTTCATGGGATTTAACCAACAAAAATGGTGATTTTAATGGGATGTACCCGGCCTGGTGAACATACAAACATAGCTATGGAAAATGGTCCAGTCGAAATAGTGGATTTTCCCATGAAAAATGGTGGATCTTTCCATTGCTATGTTAGTTCACCAGAGGGTATACATATTACATATATATATATATAGTGTACAATGTGGGGCCCCCTAGTTATAAGTTGGTTTAGATTCGCCCCAATAACTAGTTCGTTATTTGCGTACCATAAACCATAGTGACATTGGAGTTATAAACCAACTTAGCTATCTAGGGGGCCCCACTTTGTACATTATATATATACACATATATATATATATATTATCTCTATTTTTCTAATCTGTGTATCGTTATAAATGCGATCATACAGATAGAAATCACTATCATCATCATCATCATCATCATCATCACAGAGGTAAACATAAATCTATGATACTATGAATGAAACCGTTGTATGTGCATATATATAGTTATACATATAAATGTTCCAGTTAGATTTCCGTTTCTATCTTGCCTGGCCTTGCTAATATGAGTTCAAGAACTTTTAGACTTTAATCGGAGCTAGGGGGCTCTTCAACCATGGGTATGGTAAAATGGTAAAGTCACTTGCTAAGTGCTTTGGTTCTTTAAGCAGCAGGGGGGTGGTTCCGGATACCCTTTTTGGCAAGAAAAAGAGAAACTTAGTCTTGAATTGAAGGTGGATGCTGGCAATTTTGACGCATTCCAAATGTATTTTTCAACAGTTGCAGCTGTGTCCCAGATTTAAGTTTAATCATGTTTAATCTTTATCAACTTTCTAATCTCTAAGGATGTGTTTCTTCCCTACTTCCCACTCACTAACTTGAGGCTTCCCAACCATCCCAAGCATCCCAAGCAACATTTGGGTCTCTGAAGAATGCGAAATATATCATGATATATCTATACACCATTTCCCCATCACTTCCCCTATATATTATCATTATTATACACACCATTTCAAGGAAAGGAAATTGAAGGTTTGAAAAGTTTGAAACCATGATTTTTCTCGATCAGCCAGGCTGCAGTGATCAACCTCACCAAGGTCATGGGCAAAGACTATGCCACCCTGGGCAAGGCAGTGCGGTGCGGTGTGACTAGTACCCTCGGTTTGATTACCAAGGGGTAAATTACAGTTATATTATGTCATATTATATACACATAGTTTTGAAGGTATAGCGGTATGACTCCCCATTTTCAGACACATCCAATTTGGGTTATCAACGGACGAAGATACGAAATAAACGAAATAACTAACGTCTAGCAGAAAAACGACTCCTTTTGCGTCGGGCCTATGGGTTTCGAAGGTTAGCCATGAACATGAATGGGGATAACATCGATGGTCCATGTGGGAAGAACCATACGGCTTGGTGGAAACCAGCCATTTTTGCCTAACATTTCAGCAATTTTCAGCCAGAAAATGACCAGGACATCACCGTGAACTGCATTGCACCGGCGGTGGTGCAGACTGCGTGAGAGTCCTCAGATGAGGTGATCGTTGCTCCCATGGGTCAATGATAGGAACAAGGGTGTTGGATATTCCCCCTTGTACCTGGTGTGTTTGGAGCAATCATGAATGTGGTTTCCTCTGAACATTTGTGGTTTAAAACATGGGAAACCACTGAAACCACCCAGTTTATCGCATGGTTTATCACATGCCAATATCTGCCAATTTTCAGACTGATGCGGTCATCCCCTTTTCAGACCATGGGGATGACTTAAAAACCACGGTGAAACCTTGGAGATTCATCCTGATTCATCTTCACCCCACCAGCAAGATTGGGGGTCGGAAGATGGTTGGTTTCAGCATGTTTGAATTCTGAGTTTGTTTTCATTCTTCACTTCTGGAAGATCCGAAAAGGATGATGCTATGCGATTCGTGGTGACCATTTCAGAATTTCGCAGAACAACTCTTTTGCTGCCAGTTCCCGGGTTCAAAAGTTACCCTCTGGTAAACTAACGTAGCTATTGAAAATGGCCATTTATAGTGGATTTGCCCATTAAACATGGTGATTTTCCATAGCTATGTTAAATTACCAGAGGGTATGCCTTGCCAGGCCCCTTGCCATGTATCAGTGGGGCTGTGATCTGCGATCGCGATGATAGTGGCCTTAGTGGCCCATGGAAATTGGTCACAAATAATATTGTACCTTATTGTACCTTGATTTATAGAACCCTACTAGACTGGAAACTCTCAATAATATTGTACCTTCTCACATTTCGATACTTCTAATTTCAAATATTAAACACATCTCGGATTTACCTGGTTTTTTGGTACTGGATTTATTCATGTTTGGACACTGGGCAGCCACATTTAGCACCAAGTATCCACAGGTTCCCACCACAGAAACCCCATCCATTGCCATCCTCGGCTGGCCAAATCTACCCGACTAGGTAATCAAACATGGCTAGCTGTGAACTCTATCCATGGAGTTTCAACTTGAATGTCCTTTACGGTAATGGGAAAATCAATCGAGCATGGCGGCTTTTCCATTACGCCATGTTTGATTACCCTGCATGTCTTGTCGATTTTTCAAGCTAGAACCATATCGAAACATATCAACACATCCATTTGATAGAAGATGTCCATGGATTTCAAGCTATATATATATATATTCAACCAATTTTAACCATAAGAAACCCTCCATTGATTAGAGGATCTCCGACATCTTTGAATGGGAGCCGTTTTTCAAGGATGGTGGACGCCATGCCTCCAGAGCAAGTGAAGCCAGCGGAGCAGAGCCAGCAGAGCTAGTAGAGCACTAAACCTGGGGTCACACTGGTTTTTCATGGTGGTTTTTCATGGTGGTTTTTCATGGGATTTAACCAACAAAAATGGTGGTTTAATGGGATAAAAAACCAACAAAAATGGTGGGTGATTTTAATGGGATTTTTGCCCTCTGGTAATTTGTTACGTAGCTAATTGAACATGGCCCAGTCGAAATAGATATTGATAGTGAGTCCCATTCGAAATGGTGATTTTCCATAGTTATGTTAGTTTACCACAGGGTATATAGAAACATGATGATTTCACTGGGGGGAAAATATGGATAAATATTGAGGTCTCCTAAAAAGCATGGAGGTTTCCAAAGTGATGGGGGTACCCCACATCATCCGAGTTTATGGGTTACCAATGGTTTGGGGTACCCATTTCTTAGGAAACCCCTAGAAAATTGTGATCTCACTGGGGGGAACTCACATTCAAAGGAAGGAAACAGACAAGGAGCTCTGGTTTAGTAGTCGATGGGTTCATTTCGAGGTTCCATTCCGGGGGTTTTCCCATTTGAGGGATGGGATTCGTGAATCCTGGATGAAGACTGGCTGCTAGCCAATAACAAGCCCGGTCCGCTTCGGCTTCCTAACATCATGGCTTTTAAGATCCCTAGCAATGGATATTCGAGGATCCCTAGCAACGGATGTCCGAAGCCTGGTATTGATTAGTTACCTAAAATTATATTGTGATTTTCCTGATATGTGCCAGATTGGTTGAAAACCTTCAGGATGTGGCAGCCTGCCAGAATACATACGAAACTGACAACATTCCATGGGTTCTTGGCCCGTCACGTTAGGGGTGGACATCCAAAATAGATCAAAATAGTCAATAAGGATCTAACTGTGCAGCCCAAATCACCACTAGAACGCATCCGTGTTTAACATGTGGCAATTATAGATAACTATATCTTATGATCCCTAGTAATGGGGTAGCTAAGAATATGCCACAGGTTGACCAGGTCCCTGTCGCCCCTGGTCCCGGTAGGTACATGACTGACAAGATTCCCATGGGCCGCACTGGCAAGCTGCATGAGGCGCTGGATCATGCTGGATCCGGGAGGTTGCTTCGACATGTCACAGATGGATTTACAGAAAACTGAAATATAGCGGACTCCGGCGATTTTTTAATTATAACTATATTATATATTATATACATATATATAGAAGCCAGTTCTGGGATTTAATCTGCAAACATGTCAACCAGAAAGAATGGGACCCGCATAGGAATTGAGGAATGGTATCGCCTCATTTTTCATTCCAGTTGTAACGTGTTCGGCTTCCAGAAAATTTCAGAAAGGAAGTCCATCATTAGTTCATTGGATCATTTATGATCATTGATTTTCCCATCATTTTTTCCCAATTTCAAGGGTCATCTGGTCATCTTCTCCCTGCAGGATGGTGCCCCCCAGTTATAAGTGGGTTTATAAACCCCATTAACTATAGTTATATCTGGCATAAACCATAGTTATGGGACTTATAAACCAACTTAGCTAACTATGGGGCACCACCTTGTGGAGGTCCCTCGATTTTTCTCTGGGGACCAGCCGTGACCAGCCCATCTTTTTCGAAGGTGGCTGCCACGGTGCTCTTTGCGGCCTCCAGCGAGTCTTCCTTCACCACCGGATTTTGCCCCACGGCTTCCGAGGTGATCCGCATGGGAACCAATGGTGATGCCATGGTTACTCTCAGATATATTGCTTCAATTGGTTTTCAATAAGGCGGGTTAGGTTTTTAAGCTTCAGACTATGGTTAGTAGTGGTGATTGTTTGGGTTTAACATGGTTTAACCAGGTTTAACCATGTTTAACCTCATTGATTATGAATTCACAGATTTGGAGATTTGCGTTTTTTTTTTTGAAATTTAAGCATCAACAATGGGGATTCCATGATGGGGATGATGGTAATCCTGTGGTCCGACCTGGCGAGCAAAAAAGGAGCTTTTCCAATGGAGAATCCTCCAGGAAAAAGGGGGTGCTGCGGGTTCTTTTGGACAGGTGGAACCTCTAGTCATATGCCTTGGGGAGCCACGGGGGTATTTTGATGTATTTTGCCCTTGAGGTTGAGACTTTGAGACATCATCCTTTAGTTACTTTAGTTGTTAAAAACTCGGTTCGCCCCTCCAAACGATGATCTTTATAGTTGATGATGGGCACTTCCTACTCACAGTCACATATGGAGCTCCATTGTGAATCTGCAAGCAACCAGTGTATAGTTGGTTCATGTTGGTTCATGTTGGTTCACATCAGTTACCCTCTGGCAAACTAACAGGTTGCGAACTGGACAATCACCATTTTTCATGGGTAAATCCACTATTTCGACTGGGCCATTTTCAATAGCAAACTGTTAGTCATTACCAGAGGCTACATCCCATTAAAATCACCATTTTTGTTGGTTAAATCCCATGAAAAACCACCATGAAAAACCAGTAGGAGTATGACTTATGGCCTGGCGAAATGGCCTCCCAGTTCCGAGGTTTTGACGCGAGCGGTGGACGAACCGTGTACTGAGTGGACCGGCTGAACCGCGGCCAAGCCGAGAGCCTTGGAACCCCAACATGGAGCCAACGCCTTGAAACGGAAACATCCTGGTGGTTCATATCGATTCGTAGGGACTAATGACTAGGGATTAAACATTTTTTACCCAGCATAATTCTGGATGAATTGTAATGACCTCACGTCGTGACGTTACTGGAATGATGGTTAGCAAAGGGGAATCATCCCTTTCTTCCAGCTACTTTCGGGCCAGTGAGTTATTCTATAAATATATAGTTCAACCGGAAACACCACCTTGAATCAAACATGGGAAGATTTAAGCAACAGTTTTGTTGGATGATGTTATTTTCATCCTTTCATCGTTGGCAGGGCATCCAAGGCCGCTGCTTGGAACCATCCCATTGATGGAAAAAAGTGGGCGGTAGCCCGCCTGGGATTTTCGGGATGATGTAGGGGTATACCGGGTATGTAGATCTTGACATGTCATTGTTTCAACATGTTTCAACATGTTTCAACACATCTGATTGGTGCTTTGGAGCATGTTTCCATATATTTTCCCATTCACTTGGGAATGTCATGATCATCAGATCCCAACCCCAACTGTTACTCACTCCATCATTTTTTCAGGAGGGGTAGGTCAACCACCAACCAGACATGGGACATGGGGATGTGACTTAAAAATTGCCGTACACGGCATGTTTGCCGAAAAAACGCGGGGTGCGGTTGTTCTCATCATGCCGCGATTTATAAATATAGATTTGTTTTTTTTTTTTTTAATAAATAGTTTAACAAAACAATACTGTAATAATGATAATTAATAATAATAATAATGAAAATGATAAAAACCAGTAATAATAATCTGGGTAAATTGTAACGACCTCACTGCGACCTCACTGGAAATCATGGTTAGTAAGGGAAATTTCCCCCACATGGCCTTTATTCAGGTTAGTGAAATATTATAATTTACCCAGAATAATAAATAGATATAAATATAAATATATATAGATAATTACACACACACATATATATATATGCACGGACTATTATAGACTCATTGGTTAATGTTTCCCCGGATTAATAACCCCCAGTTTATTAGTATGGGGGGTTCCCAAAATGGTGATATTTTCCTATGTAACCGGTACCCTCCCAAATAGTAAGTGAGGTTTATTCATCCTGGGTTGATATGGTCAGGAACCAATCCATTTGTGCTTCCTGGCCTGATTCAAGCACAGGGGCATGTAGCGGCAAGATGCAGCAAGACAATTCCAAGGTTAAAGGAGGCCCACCGGCCCAGCTCTGCCAACTTTCTCTTTTCTTTTACCGTCTGCAACAACCACTGGTGCAGATGATCTTAGATTATGATGATGTGAAAGGGTGGAACATTTGGTGGCAGAATGGCCAGAGATGCCAACCTCAACAAGTATCAAACCAAGCGATCAAGTTTTGACGCCCTGGACCCAAGACCTGGGCACAAAGGGCAAGACGTGGCGGGCTGGTGGCTCAACCACTAAGCACGTGTATATGTGTATCTGTGTAAGTCTATGTGTTTGCACACACACATATATAGTATATAATAATAATAATACTAATAATAATAATAATAATAATAATATATATATATATATATATATTATTAATACATACATATACATATATATATATATATGTGTGTGTACAGTAAATATAGGTATATTATAGATAGATGTTCACAACTGTTTTAAGACACACACACACATGCACGCGCACACACACACACACGCACGCGTGCACACACGCACGCATGCGCACCCGGACTAGTCCTGATCCCGAATGGTGTGTTATGGGCATTGTTGATGCAGGCTGTTACATCATCAGGCTTTAGCTTCAGGGGTGTCAGCAGCCACACTTCGAGCTGATTCTTGACCTTGTAAGACTGGCTTGAACTCCTTGGCCCTGAACATTTCATAGTTGAATATTGATGTTTCTTCTTTATTTGCATTCCAATACTAAACGGCTCTTAACAGCAAACCTGCAGATAAGGCTATCAGGGTATATATATATAACAAATTTGAACCTGGTGGGTCTAGCCCATCAAATCCCAACTCGCAGGCACTCCACCAGGCATGGCTTGTTATTGCGGCATAATCACAGGAACAAATCTATGGAAGGGGCGCATCATTCTCTGGTACATGGATGTGCATCCCAACTATACATGCGATATACCGCCTTATGTGTGGTCTATCAGATTTGATGCATACAGTATATGATCGCACTGTATATTTTTTTTGAACATGGCATATGTTACATGCATTACCCCACACACATACGCATGACATATAATATATATATAGAATTTATAGCTGGTTGGTGGTTTCAAAGATTTTTTATTTCCATAATATATGGATATATATATATGGGATACTCCCAACCCCATTGACTTTCATATTTTTCAAGATGGTTATTGCACCACCAACCAGATAGGCCAGTCCGCCAGGTCATGTGGCATCCGCCGGAGTCACTTGGCATATCTTGAAACTCGCGAGTTTCACAGGAGCCATATGGTTAAAACAATAAACCATACCCAAGTTTACAATAAATCTGTGATATAAATGAGATGAACCATCTATTTTTTTGGGTGGTTTATGATGGTTTAAACCACATTATTTTTTTTTGGGTGGTTTATGATGGTTTAAACCACATTATTTTTTTTTGGGTGGTTAATGATGGTTTAAACCACATTAAATAAAAAAGGCCTTTCACATTTTTCACGCACACTCTTCCCAGAAGGATCAAAGCTCGATTCTAGATTTTTCGTCCTCTACCACATTTTATAGTCACATGCAGAATTGAGCTGGCTATACACCCGCATCAATACGTATTCTTATATTCCCTGAGAATACCCAATTAGGCTTTCCATCCATGGCCGCAGCCGCTCCTGCTTGAGGTTGGGCTATGATGGTCTGGCAATCAATACCCGCCTGCAGCCCAGAATCTCTACACCCTACAAAAACATCCTGTCGGGGGGAAAACCGCGCCAGCGGTTGTGAGCGTTTTGAAAAAAATGTTGTTTTCGCCATAGCGAAACTATTGATCTATTCCAGAAAAAGTATGAAAAAGTGACTAAATTTCCCTGGGATTTTTCATTGATTTTTTGATCAACTCCCGCACGGTGTTTTCCTCCTTTGACATGGCCATGCGCTTCTGCAAAGAGCGACCAGTGATCTCCAAATGTTTTTTTTTTTGCTTTGGAGATCATCCAACGCCATTGCCAGACCCTGATGCTTCGCATCAGCTTTGGGTTCACTTGGCCGTTGCCAATTTTGACAGCCACATTGCATCGACTCCACCTGTGTGGATTGGAACTGTCTTATTTCTAATTTGTTTCTTGATAACACCCCTTTCCAGGAATGAATGGATGTGCTGCTTCGATTTCTCCTGGACACTGGCAGAAAAACATAACATATATTATATATATAGAGATATATCTTAAACTGTATTAAACATAAAAATAAAAGTATGAACACATATATTATATAACATAGCACACACACATATATATAACATATATGCTTTTAAATGTGCACATATATTTTAGAAGATAACAAATATATAACACATTGAACCATAACCTTACATAATATATATATATGCATATTTCAAAGATCATACATATATTACATAACATTATATTCTATATAACATATCTTTTTTAAACCGCACCATATATAAAAGATAATTTCTTATATATATATGTCACAAGACCAACAAACAACATAACTCAACATATGACATATTGGATATGTAGCAATATATACATATATATATGTATAACATTTACGTCATTTAAACAAAGGGGCAAGTTGACATGAACGTCAACACACTTCCCCCCCACCCCAAACCCTGGCGTGACGTTGCGGCAAGTTGACATGAACGTTCACACCCCCCCCACCCCAAACCCTGGCGTATCCTGGCGTGACGTAGCATGTGCGTGTTTTACAAAACTTGCACGACTACTGGCGCGGTTTTCCCCCCGCTGGCAAAAACGTGGCAGGATTTGCAAACTACAAGGATATTTGCAGTGAAAAACGTAATGGTGGATGATGATCATCATGATGATGATGATGATGGTGGTGATGATGATGATGATGAGTCTTTCGGTCGTGGTGATATGGCTATGAGGGCTCGCACCTGTATCCAGGTCTTTTTTTTCTAGATAGACTGTGGGCTAATCACGGGCCATATCAAACACATCCGGACTTGATCCAATGTGTGTTTGAAGTCTACAACAAGACGCAAGACCCAGAAACGTGAGAAACATCGCAAACCAAGAACCAATGGCAATAAAGCATCAGTTCAACCATTTCAAACCACACAGTGTGGTGCCCCATAGTTAGCTAAGTTGGTTTATAACTCCAAAAACTAGGGTTTTGGGGGTTATATCTTTACAGAGGGGCATTAGAGACCAGCTTTTAACTGGAAAAAACACCACCTTGTGTCAAGCCATATGCCCCAAAACCATCCATGTTATGATAACACTGTCCATGAAATAAATCATCCATTTTCGAGTACCCCCCCATTCATGGAAACCCTTGGATCCCAGTTAGAAAATATAAGCCATCAGCTGGGATACTGGATCCTATTGGATTTATAAGCCATGGGGTATCCCCAGTTATATTGCCCTCTGGTAAACTAACATGGCTATGGAAAATCACCATTTTTATTGGGAAAACTCACTATAAATGGCAATTTTCAATAGCTATGTTAAATTACCAGAGGGTAAACCATATCAAGCCATGATGAACACATGGCTATGCTACGAGGCTTGCCGAGACAGTCTACACCTCCTTCGCGCTCCACGAGGCGGAGAGATACCCCGATTGATCAGTGATTGTAGGGGATTATACTACCTGGTTCAATGGGGATGATAATTCATGGTAGGGAAAGCTATCAACCAAAAATGGAGAATGATAAGATCATATAGGTTACATATGGGATGCACGATCGACAAAAACTCTGGATGTGGTAAATCCAAAATCTATGGATGATTGATAATTGTAATGGATACCCTCCTGTAAACCAACAAGGTAATAATGTTAGTAAAGCAACCAAGAACCACCCATATTTTGGTTTATCCATTTGTAGTAAAATATGGGATGCTATTTGATGGGATATATTACCTGGTAATTTCCTGTATAGATACGTAGGATAATCATAGAATAATATGGTTTACCCTCTGGTAAATTAGCAGTTTGACTGTAAGTGCCCCATGTTTGGTAGAAACTAATCTTCCAAATGCACCCTGGCAGCGTCTATGTTAATTTACTGGACGGTAACAAAGTTAGGATATAAAGCAATCATAAACCACCCATGTTTTGGTTGATACCACTCATTTAAGCTGAAATTGGGATGGTGGATCCTATTGCCTTATTGACATTAAGGGGATAGTATGGGATATATATATATGGGATAAGTCTATAATCTGTACATCCACAGATGGGATACCCTCCTGTAAACTAGCATAGATGTGGCCAATCACCATTTTAAAAGGTAATCATCTATGAAGAACAGCGGGATTTCACCAGCATCACCAGCCAAACAGGGGGACTCACTTGGACCAAGCATCCCCAAGATGCAAACGTGTTTGTTTGGCGAATGGTTGAACAACAATACCCTCTGGTAATTTAACATAGCGAACTGGAAAGATCCACCATTTTTAATGGGAAAATCCACTATTAATGGTCATTTTCAATAGCTACGTAACAAATTACCAGAGGGTACATCTAGCATTATCTGTTTGTATGACATATACGAACGCACATCTTCTCATCTCTCTCTACGTCGCTCATATCATATCGTATCGTATCAAATCATATCATATCCTATCGCGTCGCATCACATCACATCACACACACACACCACACACACCACACACACACATATCACACACATCACACACATCACACACATCACACACACCACACACATCACACACATCACACACATCACACACATCACACACATCACACACATCACACACATCACACACATCACACACATCACACACATCACACACCTCACACACATCACACACACACC
>Ga0126342_10012019_pt1 | contig 15456 bp, 16 predicted proteins | sample Cyp1metagenome_FD_92528 | JGI IMG/M metagenome (GOLD analysis project Ga0126342, IMG submission 92528) | Coral microbial communities from Lord Howe Island, Old Settlement Bay, Australia - Cyphastrea 1 metagenome | ecosystem: Host-associated > Invertebrates > Cnidaria > Coral ...
AGTTGATGAATAGTTGATGAATAGTTGATGAATAGTTGATGAATAGTTGATGAATAGTTGATGAATAGTTGATGAATAGTTGATGAATAGTTGATGAATAGTTGATGAATAGTTGATGAATAGCATGACAATTTCTCCAGTGTGTTGAAAAAAAGTCACCGGACAGTGGGCCCCAGTGGGCCCCAGTGGGCCCCAGTGGGTGCGGCCTGCCCTGCGAAAGCGGACTCGCCACCAATGAGTCCACCTGCAAAGGGCTTGGTTTCTGCGTAGCGTGTGGTCTTGGAACGCGAAGCTCCTCGACCTCGAGACACTGAGCACATTGGTCATGGCTGCAACTTGCTGGTTCACGTTGAGTTGTTGGTTGAACCAGATTCCAAATACTATTAATACTATTACTGAATAATTACTCTGGATGATAATCATCTATGATAATCATCTGACACTCTGCACTTGTTGCTTGGATTTGCTTGGTCAGCCCGCCTGCAACTGCCAGCAACACAGCTGTTGCTGCCGTGGCCTTGACGGCTGTGGATGCCGTTGCCGTGGACGCTGTGGATGCGCCACGGAGTGCCGCGCGGGCAGGTGCCGCGTTGGGTGCCACGGGGGTCACAAAGCTCTGTGCTGCCAGGAGGGCCGCAGCCCCGGCAGCGCTAAGGGTAAGTGCAGATGACATGGCGCGGACGTGGGAAACGAGGCAAACGGCTTTAAAAAATGAGCTGCGACATGGAAACCTACGGAAACCTTCACAATTTTCACATTACCTCAGACATCTGGTATCACAAGAACGATCACAAGAACGACATCTTACCGGAAGCCTTGACATGACCTTGAATGCCCCACCACTTCAAGATTCAAGACTGAGACCAAAGCGATGGCCAGTTCAACCACGCTTCAGTTTTCACGTGATGTAACGGCTCCTCAGGCGAAAAAACTCCATTTCGCTTTGTGATTTCGGTGAAGCGGTACTTCGCTTGCTGGATCGGCTGAGAGTGGTAGGCCTCACAGCTGACTTCAAACAGACTCGCCCAACTCGCCCAACTTGCCCAACTCGCCCAACTCGCCCAACTCGCCGAGCCCATCCCAGCCCCCCTTGGGTCCTACCTGGTTCTTCAGACCATCTTTCAAGCGATCCGCAACGATGCGATAGTAGTTCTCCGGGACTGAGTCCTGAGCAATAGAACCGATGTCAAGAGCAAGAAGGAGGACATGCTCCACTGGGATCCGTGTTTTAGTGCTGTGAAATATATCCTGCAGCGCAGCAACTCCAACCCCCCAAACCCCGGCCATGGTCAGACCTTGACAGTAAATAACTTGAACTGCTTGATCTGAATTCTGAGCGCCCGACGATTGACGCTGTGCCAATTTCCATCATCTTCTTGGCAACTGCCTAGCAATCACGATGCCGCAGGTGTAGTTTCCGGGTAGAAAACCACTGAATGAATCAGTTGAAACTTGAAGTGGTCTTTTGGAAATAGAAGAAAAATTGAAACCTCTTGCAGGGTATACTAGTCTCAATCATGGAAGATGGAATGAAGTTTGGAATGTTAATATATACATGTTAATATATATATATATGTTGTATATTATGTATAGAGATTAAACGAAATATGCAAACCACACAATGACGCCAGTCCAGGCGTCACGTTGGGCCTGGATCAAGACACCCAACTTGTCATGAAAGCCTCCGGCCCTGAGGCATCGGTTGGAAGGACGAGGCACAGCAACTTGCACTACCCACAGACTCCCACAGACCTTGTGACTTTCAAACAATTCGATAAAGGTGGCTACAGTATCTACAGTCGAAAAATGGCATAGGCAGCGATTTTTCTTTGCAAATCCAGATCTACTACATGGAACTTTAATTGCCTGCTGCCTGTAGATTATCAATCTGCGTGCAAAGCACGTGAGAATCACGCCGCCATCACCAATGTCCAGATTATAGGAACAATTGGCAATCTCCGCATCATAGGAGTATTCACTCAGTGCCTGCACAATGACAGCAGCCAATTCCGAAATCACTGGAAAGCTGCTAGGTGCTAGATCGCATCTAGGAGAACCATCAAACGAGTTGCCCAAGCTGTCAGATTTCATCTTCAAAAAGATTTCTGCACACCCAATGTTTTGTACCTCCTGTACGATGTGAGCCCAGATTGTTGCCCGGAGGGAGTCTGTGGCTGTGCCAGGAAGGAAGGATGAGCGGATCACGCACAAAAAGATGGCCTGGCCAAAGCTGACCCTGGGCAGTTGCTTCGTCCAGAAGCCAAAGGGCCAGTCTTGTACCGACATGTATATATATATATTATATATGTATATTATATATATATGATAAATATGTGTGTGTGTGTGCGTGTCGCATTTTGGTCATAGCAATTTCACAATTATATCAGCAGTATATCATTCGAAGAGGGTAGTATACGCAATGATCAGAGTCAGATCATGGCATTCGCTTCCACCGTGCTGAACTGACACAAAAATAGTTGGAAGGCTTCAAGCTGAGCCCGACAGCCAACCCCAAAGCAGGCCTTGGGCTGCAGAAACCTTGGGAACTTTGCTGGAAGTCTCCACTGTCATCAGAGTTCCATCTTCCAAATCTGGCTGAATTCTGAAAGGAACTGATTTCCAAGTGATTTGAGAACCCCGCAGAATCTGTAGACTCGGTACATCTCTAAGACATCTCCGAAGTGTTTCTACCCCTTGGAAGAACCCTGATATCTCGGATATCTCTGGCCATGAAGCTGGTCATCTTGTCGGTGGAAGAGATACCGCGTCACATCGCCACCAGGCAAACGTCTGGGCAACATGGGGTTTGGCTCCTTCACCTCCTGGAGAGCGTAACGACATGTAACGACCAGAATGGATCACCGTTTAATACGTTTGCAATCTGAGATGACCAGCTTTTGGTGGTCGGAGTTGAGGTATGAATTTTACAACCAATCTTTATTCATCTCATATTCCATCAAAGCTGCACAAAATGAAATTTCTCACACTTAGCACTTTTTAAGGCGTCTTGGGGCGCATTTCAATCATTTCACATTTCAACCCACCACCCACCTTCAAGTCCAGATCTTCAGGGATGAAGGGATTCGGCGCTGGCAGATGAAGACCCAGCTGCTTTGCGGCAGCAACGGCCTCCTCCGCCGTGGCGCCTGGCCAAAGCGAAGATCGGAGTCGTGTTGCGAATTGAAGAATCACAGTCCAAGAAGGGCAAGTTGAGGGAAAAACATGTTAATACATAGTGAGATCTATTAATATGTGTTTATACATACATATTACATATGTGCATATTGTATGTATATATATATTATAATATATGTATATCTATATATATATTTTATATCATATCCAAAAACATCAAAAGAGGCAACAAGGAGATCAAAGCCATTCGAACGGACCCGCCTGCGTTCAGCGCTCTTCCCCAGCTCTCTCTCCATGCCTCTGGCAGCTCCTCAGAATGTTCGCTACAGCAATAGCCTCTGCCTTGTCGTTGAACCTTTCAAGTGCCTCACCAACTTTGGTGTTCTCTACATGCAACATCATTCAACCACCAAACGGCCCAAATGGTCCCCACCTCGAACTTCATGGGGGAATCATAGCTGGTGTCGCGGTCCGTACATCTCTCTTCCAAGACTTTGGCCTCAAAAAGTGACTGCATTGATGAATGCACCATAGGAATGACGAACACCTAGGGATGCTCCTCTGGGATCTTAGCAACAAAACTCTGGATGCTTTGCAACCACGCAATGAACACATTGAAAATGACACAAGCCGGACATCAAACCACATTGATGTCACATCAAACATTGTGCATCCTGCAATCTGCTGCATCCTATTGAACCAATTTGTGCCAAAGGCAAACCGCTGCCTGGTGTGTGACCCTCACAGCGTCCAAGGTAAGACGCATCACGATGTCGTGAGACGCCTTTGGATCCAAGTCCTTGGTTCTGTCTGGGAAACTCAGCCTATCGATGTAGTTACAGTATGTTACAATGCAGTGTACCACGCAACGTCTCAAATTTCCATGTTATCCAGAAGCTGATTTCTTCATCCAAGCCGCGTAGATTAGGATTGGACCACTCAGCACTTCAGATGGTGGATGCACCTAAGATAGCATGAACCCTATGGGTCTGCAAAAAAAACACCAGGCATAGGAAAAGCACACATGGAATCTCGAAACGGGAGGGGCGAGGATGGGCTGGAGTACAATACAGGTTTGACTGTGTGCAAATTTTCAAAAAGAAGAGCCGCTGGTCGCAACACTGAGCTCCAGTGGTTTAATTTTGTGCAAACCACAATTGATTCAGAGTTGATTTGAACTGCATACTTCCAGATCAAAGCCATGGCCAAAGCGATCAGGCATGAATCCACCCAGACGTGCAAGGTGCACCTGAAGGTTTGCTGCTATGCTAGCAGCTAGTGAGAAGGGCTGCCGATCCGGCATGAACTTGAATTGGATCCGATGCAAGCGCTGCATCTCTTCCTCCGTGCCACAAGGCAATCTTATGGAAATAACACGTCATTCTTTTGTTTCTGGGATCCTGTTCAAAACTTTCTGCGACAACCGAATGACCGAATGCAACCTTGCAAACAAACTACTCCCTCCAGAAACAAGAAAGTATGAAGCAAATCCCAGCATCCAAGATCCATTCTTTCGCGCCAACTTTTTGCAACATGCCAATGTAGGTGAAGAGAAGCTTGCCGATCTCTTCAACTTCATGAACAGCACCTGGGCAGAATGGGGTCACAGGAGCTTACCCCACAGCCACATCCTATTGTTTGATTGCCAGGAGCACATGTCAAGAGTTGCAGGTTATAAAACATAGAAACATGGCGAATTGGATAAAGATATGTATGATATGTGGTGCTCTTCTTTGGTTTGAGTCACAGTTTTTTGTTTTTTGGATCACCTTTGGATCACTCAGTTTTTGAACACAGGCTGAGGGCAAGCCACTGTCGGTGAGGACTAACTGCACGTGCAGCAAGGAGAAAGCCCCCTGACAGCGTTCACAGGCGGAAGTTACTCAACTGAAGTAACGAACCACTTATGTACCCTTCGAAAACAATGAAGACTTTATGCTGGAAGCTGCAGATAATCCCTGAAAGAAGTCCAACACTAGACCCGGGTTTCTGGTATTTCAGTAGCAGGACCAGCCTCCAACCAGCCTCCCCCTGAGGACGTACAACTGGTGATGAGCCCTCGCTCCTTTGAAAAAAGAAAAGATTTGGCTCAGAAATCGGTTCCCAAGATTTTGTTACTGCAGTTGGTACCCAAGATCTGGTGGATTTCAACATATTTCAACTTGGCTCTGAAATCAGTACTGAAAAAGAAAGCCAGGGTTAGGATCGAAGCAGTCCTTCAGCACGGAAGTCCTTAGTATGCAAATTCATCCACCAAACAGTTGATTATCTGGGAGGGACCACATGGGACCATGCCATTCTGTTGACCAAAATGTGGTGAATTACCTCCAAAGAACAAACGAGTGGAACATCAGGAAAAGTGCCACACAAACATGCATCTGTGAAACTGCAGTAGCGTTTGGTAAGATCCAAATGTGACATTAGTCCGTGTAGTTTTCCAAATCCAAATTTCCAAATCTAACTGGCTCCCCAGCTTTTGAATGAATGGCAAGGGTCAACGATCCTGCACCTTCGTGCCCCAGCAAATGAGTAGCATAAGCCTGGTGCATAGAACCAATGTCACGTCACTGCTGAGAACCAAACCAATACCACGATTGTGATCTGATCAAAAGGAACTCCACAAATGACTGTGGTTTGTCGAGTTGTTCCTTTTCAGTGTGTCAGGCTCAAAAGAATAGCTGCCTGGCATTGCCATTAAAAATGTCCGAAAAATGCTGTTTGCATCACCCTTGTGCATGCCTTCGGCTTGCTACGCCACAGAGGGGCTTGCCAGGGCAACACCCAACTGAACTTCAGCCTCAAAGCTATGTCAAATCGGAATGTGTCACCAAGTCAACTAAAAGTGTCGTCACTAATGCAACGGATCAACCCCACAACGCAGATGCTCATAACAACATGGCTTGCATATGCTTGCATGGTTTTTCGATGGTCTCTCTCAACCAGTTAAAAGCGTTCCTTGAAATCGAGGCACGTCTTGACATCCTTCACGGGCGCCTGGAGCAGTAAGCGGTTCCACTCCTCAAAAAGCAATGCGTCGAGCAAATTGACACTCAGAAAACATTCAATCCACAACCTTAGGCCTGAAAATCATCTACAACAAAACTTTGGGAAACCAAAAATGTAGCCAGTCCTTCGGCAAGAAAGGTGGGTGCTCGCTGACCTCATCGCCTTGGAAAAGGCAATCAAACGGCTGAACCCTCCAGGAGCTGTAGTGTCACTACCTTTACAAATGCACATTCATGTACAAACGTTATAAACACGTGTGCATATACATGCTACTGATACATACATGGACAGATCAAAGATGTGGACATTATGTGTGTATATATATGCAAATAGGCCATCTCCCAGCAGACCTCAACCATTGCCTGTGTTGTTCACAACTTTGGACATATGTGGGATCCATTTCTGACTTAAGATGGATCCCACACTTGTCTTTTTAGTTGTCCTTCACTTGGGTTTTTGACACAGTCGATTGAACCTCATTTTGCCTGTCCAGTTCACAAGCCCATTCACGCAGAATTGCAAACCTCAAAACAACTGTATACATCCGACATTGCATCCTCTCCATTAGGCAGCATCTCACAGTAACCTCTTCGGGTCAATTGTTGTGAAATCTTGCATACCTGTGTCACTTCTAAGATCTTGATTCTTAGCCAAACGTGGGTTCACAGCATGCAGCAGTTCCAATGTGAATCTGCACGCAAACTTGACGATGTGCTAGCGTTCATTTGTACCTCAGTTAAACAAAAATTCGCTTTTGCAATAAATACTCAGGGAAAATTAGTCATGCCAACGCTGTAATCTATAAGCTGCTGCCTTTTCTGGCAAACACAAGTGTAACAGACTCCAAAAGCCTTGACGAAAAAGTATCAAGCAAGGACAATTCTTGGGCGACAGCTTCATCTGTTATCAGACAGTCATTGGAGTCATTGGAGTCATTGCATTGTGTTCCACTATACTATCTATACTATCTATACTATCTATACTATCTATGCTATCTATACTATCTATACTATCTATCTATACTGCCGTAGTGTGTGCTACCTTTCATGGCACGCAAGTTGCGTTGGGTTGCGTGTTCAGAGACAAAGATCTGTTGGTATTGTGTCAGTCTCCTTCGCTCGCGTAAAATAAAATCAATCAATCTGTAGCCAACAGCTTTCTTCAGCTGACTCAGTTGGTTGCATCCATGACAGTAAAGTCCAGATGATTGACAATAATGTATGTATGGATGTCCATGCTGTTGATGCCTCATGCTTACTGCAGTCCAGTGTGTGGTTAAACGAGCAAACGCATGCCTCTGGGTAGAGTCAAGTTCTTGTCCACAATGCAGGAAAACTTCTCTCGCACCATGGCCTTCAAGAGCTTCAAGGTTAAACTAGTCAGTGGTCAAACTAAATTCCCGATAGCCCGGTGGCCGGTGAACCAAAATAGCTGATAATTTGATGCTAGCCCTCAAAATATACATGTATGTATATGTATGTATAAATATATATATATTATATATATGCAGAAAATAATAGATTTTGACCCACCCTGAACTGATAGTTTTTTTCACTTCGAGTGAATCCAAGTGTGCCTGAGTAGGAAGCTGGACGTTTTCAATGTCATGACCCCTCCCAAAAGCGTATCTGAGTCTGGCCTCAAGTTCTTGGATGCTCTCCTTTCCAATGACAGACAGGGTCATGCCATTGGCAGAGTAGAACTCATTGTAGAACTTCTGCATCTCTTCATAGAGGTCCAAACCTTCAGGGAAGTGCCAAAGGTAAGAACATGGGCATTCTTTGGACATGAACATGAACAAGGCAATGACCACATTTTATTGAAGGAGGACATCCCGCAAAATATACAAAGAACCTGAGAAGGGGGGAACGAAAGCCAGTGTTCATTTGGTGAATTCAAGAGCTGCCAAGTAGCCTTGACCAGTGTGTGGACATAATTTGCACAGAAGTCATCTGGCAAAAAAAAAAAACTGGTCCAACATGCACTCAACATAGGCCGTTCCAAGCCAAATTTCTTCGCGCTAAAAATTACATAAGCTAAAAATTACATAATTGTTAGCGCGAAGAAAATGACAAAAAAAAAGGCCCCGAATCGCTTCCAAACAACCCAAGATAGATAGACCCTATATGCGCAATGAAGGCACAGCATGAGCCCAATTAATTAAGATTTTTACAAACCTTGGCAAAAGTATTTAACCTTGTTTGCACACAAAAAGCATGATTCTAAATTCTAACATTAAATCGCAAAGCTCCCCCAAATGACAAAAAGTTTTAGAGACCCTCCTCTTCGCATAAAGTTGGTGAGACACTCACCAAGTTGAAAAAACATCAGGGGAAGGGTCTGAAATGATATTGCCCTCTTTAATGGCAAGAAGTTTTTCACCACCAATGCCACAAGAACACCACATTCGACCCCTGTAGCCTGGGACATCCCCGTTGCTACGTGTGGGCTCAAAACTTGGAGCTGGAAGCATGATTTTAGCCTTTTTTGGGGGAGGCACAATTTCATACACTTCAAGCGCCGGTATTTAGTTTTTGCATGTTGCACCCTCAGCGCCGGCATTCAGCTCATGAGAAGAAAAGTTCAAATTTGTCTTTTTTTCCTGGCATAATTTTGCCAAACGACAAGCTCAGGGTTTCATCCAAAGTTAGCATTTCAGCCTGATATTTTGTGAAAGGGTGGGGTCACTGGTTTTCAGCCAGAAAATATGGTTTCTAAAAAACGCAGTAGCTAGCCAGGGGGCCAAGTAAATTATATATATAGAGAGAGTATTTCATCAATAAATTCAATAAATGTTGTTAACAGGTCAGCCTGACAAATACGGTGGGAAGAGGATGGAAGCTTCCGAAGGAACACTCAGAAACATAGCGATGAACAACCCCCATTTGTCTTGTTTTTGGTCTTTGGCTTCGCATTAGAAAATGTGCTTTTATTGTTTCTTATCTAATACCCTATCAATGCCAAATTCGTTCATGCGTATTCATACGTCGTATCTTGATAGCTCCATATGTAAGCGTCGATAACTTCATTTTAGACCCAAAAACTTGGAACCCCCAAAAGGCTTAGGTTGGTCAAGTGGATGCCAAGGAGACTACTAAGAACATTCATTTTAGACTAGGGTGTTGGGGGGTCTAAAATGAAACTTCAGGGTCCCGAGATAGTAGTTGAGGGTATGGTATTGCCACGTTTTTCGCACAGTCACGCGACAGTTTCCACAGTTGTTGCGAGAAAGTAGTAAGCAGAAAACCTCGTAAACAACGGTGTTTTGACCACATCTAAGCGTCCCCTCTGACCCCCAAAACTGCGGACCAAAGGGGGGAGAACCGTCACCCAATTGACACCTGGTACATGACCCTGGAAAACGCACAAGATCAAAAACATTCAAAAACGATTATCCCCACCCACCTGACCTGACCCACCTGACCCTGTTTACATCCATTTTTCCCGTTTCCCCCAGACCCCCTAAACTCGCTTCGCTCGCATCAATAACTTCAGCCAAGCCTACCGGCTAGCTTTTGTTAACAAAGCCAGTCAAAAGTGCTGTTGCACCAACCGCCTTCCTCCAGCACAATTCAGAATTTTGCTAATCGCCTAATTGCTACAAGTCCTCACCAAACCCACTTCTGTCACTTCCACGCCTTTCTCTTTCGGATCATCTCGTAACATTTTGTTGTTGCCACAAGCCACGTGAAATGGATGCTCCGGATTGGCACTCATATCCAAGATACCTGAGACACGCAGGATTGACAAGAACCATTGAAGAAATCCAAGTAGTAAAGTATGTTGCCACTGCAATCTGGCGCATACTCATTCTATATATGTACAAATGCGGATACAATATAATGTGTATAATATATATATATATACACACGATTATGTGTATATATATATACAATTATGTATATACGTATGTGTAGATACCTAAAAAGGCACATATGCAGATACCTATTATGTTTGCACGCATAGAGTATGCAAATGCAAAGTCCGCCGAGTCACCAATGTCCCGCCAGCCAGGGTGAGTCAGACCTGCTGGCAAGGTGAGTATCACAAGCTGATTCATAGACGTCAGTTCAACGCTGGAGAAAACACCTGCAGAACAGGTAGCCAGCCTTCAAAGCCTTCTATCATCTACTTATTTACCTCCAAAAGTGCACCTTGTGGTTTTGAGGGTTTGACATGGTTTGACAATCCCTTCTATTTCAGGTTTGCCTTAGTCCGATTTTGATGGTTAGTTTGGAATCCATGTTCCTTGATTCCCTTTTCATGCTACTGGCATGTTCTGATTGGACTGAGCAGAAGGAAGCCTGAAGACCAATATTCCTCGTACACTTGTCAAAAACAAATTTCACCAAGGGCTGGCCAAATATGGTGAGTTTGGGGATGATTAACTCGCTCTCAAAAGCAAAAGATCGCAAAAAATTGTTAAACATAAAGGTGAACTGTTGCCGAATCGATCCAGAAAGGTGCCGCAGAATTCTGAAAATAGAACACACGCAGCCACGCAGCTAATAGAATTTCAAAGTAGCTGAGAATACAATATGCACATGTGAATGCCATAGAGTTAAAGTGCGCACTCTTAAGCAGGGAGGAGAGCTGCACCAGAAATATGTTCAAAAAGTGGATATATACATCGAGTCAAGCTGGTCTGCTGGACGTTCCCGGGGAGAGTGAGTTGGAATCTCAGAGACAAAAGATCAAGTATTCCAAATGTTCGGTTGCTAGTCCTCTTCATTGATTTGGATCCAAACAGGCCTCTTGGAATTTCAAGGCAAATGCGCTCCGTGCCTAAAAATCTCTCGTCAGATAAGCAGCTTACAGGACTTGAAAAGAGAACTGAGTGTCACGGCACGACCACACCGGTGCAGTGCCGTACCTGCTTGGAACTCGGAGTCGACCGCATTGATCTCTCGATCCGTGCAGTCCTTAGTCAGCAAAGGCTCCGAGAAGAAGCGCGCGAAGCGATCCAAGGTCTCCTCCAAAGCTTCCACCTTCACCTGGAACCTTGGAACCAGTTGGAACCAGTTGGAATCAGTTGGAATCAGTTGGAAGTTGGAATCAGTTGAAACCAGTAACAAAACAGCAAAACCCAAAACTCACTGTTGGCTCCATTTTTGGTTGGTTTGAGAACTGAGCTCCAATAATTCAGAATGGACTATTATCTCCAATATATAAAGGGTAGGTTAAGAACCCCCAAACCAATCATCAACAAACCAGGGTGTCTGGTTTGTGGGGGGGTGGCTTGGAGCTCACAGATGGGAGGCTCAACTTGACAAAAGTTCTTTTTAAGAGATGTGTAGAAAACAAATGTTCATCTTTGCTTGCAAGCTGTGCGTATTTAGGAAGTAGGTTGATTCTGAACAATTGCGCGAATGTCAAAGCGCGTTACGCACTCTTGAATCAACAACCTTGGACCAGTGATTCTATCCAGCAATCAATCCGCCTTGGTCAAGCCAGGACACATGTAGTTCGTGGTGTAACAACCAGTATTCCTCGGTAGAGTCTGACCAGCCCTCACTCACATCTTTAGTTGTGGGTCTATTACATTTCTTTTCGATTGGAGTGCAAGTATTTCACAACATAGAAAAGTCCAAATATTGTCACTACATAGAAAAGTCCAAATATTGTCACTGGCAAGACCCAATCTCAAAGTGCTGCTTGGGGTCGCATTGGTTGTGCCACCATTTTGCTTCACAAACTCAGTATATTCTCCTGCCAAAGACTCACTTTCACTGCAGCCATGGAAATCGAATAAACCGGAAGCCTCACTTGCCTCTCCACCAAAACTGGTCTCCAAATGAAGTCAAATGAACTTCCTTTAGCTACGGCTACGTTACATAATGCTATATACTCGCATGCTTATGATGTGGCAATGTCATCGTGCAAGTTGATATGTGTGCACTTCACTTCTCGCAGGCGTCCTTCTTTGGGGTACTTTTTGGTACCCGTAAAGAGCATGTGTTCTAGGAAATGCGCCAAGCCGGGCAAATCTTTTCCTCAGTACCAGTAGCTGAGTGGCTTACTTGATATGCAAAGGTGATCCAGGGCACCATTGTCCTTTTGGACAGGCTCAACAAGACACATCCAAAGCTGCCTGGGGTCATCCCATGTTTCTTAATTATACGAAATGAGTCAACCTCCCCGATGGTGGGTATCCAAACACGTGGATACGGTTCAAGTAACTTGGCAAGGCGAGTCTTCAAATTTATGAACAACTTCTGAAGCATTCTTGACACAGCAGTTAAAAAGGTGAGTTAGACACTCTGTTTCAAGCACTCACCAAGGCACGTTCGTAGCAAAGACCAACATTCACCGTCAGTGCTGCACCCGCTTTGTCACAGTGGGTATCAGAACCCACGACCACCTGTGGCATTCCCTCATGGCAAACAAGTCACAAGTGAAGCTAAATAGGTTTCCTCAAGGTATTTGCAAAATTCTACTTTGCCATACTTTGCCAACACGAACATGCACAAAAAACATCGAAAAACATCAAAAAACCTGAAAACTAATCGGGTTCGGCACCGCTGGACGCCTTGAGGTGGTTCGGCAGCTCGAAATGTCCATAGGTGCGGCCTCGGAGCAACACGAGGCCGTGCAGCTTTCGAGAAATCTCTACCAACAACGTGAGAAATGTGGGAAATCCAAAGAAATGAAAGCTGAACAAAGCTGATATAAACTGACATTGATCTTATCATAATACCATAGCAATACTGTGAGTCATCTGTTACTTTCCGACAAAGGCTCCTAGCCGCACCGACTGCTGCTTGCAAGAACCTTTTACCCCACACATCTATAAATCATTATAAATCCACATTCTGAACCGTTTTCACCTAGTTGCCTCAAAACCTGCAATCCCGTAACCCAGCCCTTCTGCGAGATCTTTTGGATCCACGACGATGTGCGTCGGGCTTGTGTATCTCCATGGCACGATGGTTGCAATATGACAGTGTATCCAACGGCAACGGCCAGGTTTTGCTGAAAGTTTGGGAGGTGAGTAACGCCTTCAGGTTGGCTCTCTAAACCTGCAAACCTCGAACCCCTCTTCAAGGGGCAACAAGGAGCTGAATCGTATTGACTTGTGTTCCAACCGAAAGGTGTCCAATCAAATCCCATGGAATGGTAATGTTGAGGACCGCTGTAGCTTGGAGTATGTCCTTCACTTCAAATACCCTGTGCATTTCGTGCTTGCGAACTGCTGATCGGTATCTGTGGCTGTCTGAATACACCATGAGTGTCAAAAGCCAAGTAAGGCGTCTGGGTTTTGAGTCCTACCCTCCTGCCGTCTGTTTCATAATGACAAAGTTGTTTTTTTTGAGCATCTTGGAAAACGGGTGAGCTGAGCATCTTCCCATGGTACAAAAGCGAAGATGTATTCACTTGCCTGGTGGGAAACTCTTGCACGAACTGTCGAAACTTGCAGCCCTAAAGTCTTAAAGTCTTGTCAATGCCAACCTTCCATGCCCCGGCAACATTTGTATTTGCAATCCTGTGTTGCCAACCGATGCATGTTTTGCCTACCGAGATGGCTACGCCGCATGTTGAATCTGTTTTCAAGTTGATATGTTTCGTCCAGAATACATGTATGTCATGACTTTTCTTGCCAATTTGGGACCCCAAATTCACAAATCGCACCATTTTTTTTTGGGCAAGAATCAAAGTTGCCACTGTTTTGGCTGCAACTGTACTGCAGTTTGGAACGAGCCGTTGAAATGGCTGGATGAGTGAGCACTTTGAAACCGAAGGCTCTTTTGAAGACTCTGTTCTAACTACAGCGGACGTGTTTCCAATCATTGCAATGGATGAAGAATCAAAAACAGAATGGTAAAGTGTTCATTCAGAGTTCATCTTATTGGATTGATGGAACAATACGGTGCTGAAGCAACGCGGACACCCGATGAAACCACAAATTCACTGGACAACACGCGCCACAGCCAGTGTCAAAGCCATTCTATTCTGGCGAGCCTTGAAACTAGTGCCAACCATTGCTGTAATGCTCCACGGGAAACCGCTCCGCATGGCTGGAATAAAGATGCTTGATGGGACCCTTCTCATCCGAAGATGCCAGTAAAGAAAAGGGCCAACCCAAAAATAGCACCAGCAAGAATGTGGTAGTCCAAGCCTCAAATTTGCAGTGATACACTCGGATACACACACATGATCTGTTGATTCCCGTCTGTTTTGAATGTCAGAATATGCAACTACACCAAAAAAAAACTGCAAATGTCGAGGAACTGAAATCAAGGACGCTGTTGTTCACATCGGAACCAGTCTTGGGCCCAGCTCCAAGTGCCTCCATCAACCAATTTGGAAGTTCCATCTCGAAGGAAAATGGATTCCCAGGTGCCTCATTGTAGTCATGATAAGGGTCATGATGAGGGGCCGACTGTTTAGGAAGACGTTGCACTGCAAAATCAGATGACTTTGTAGTGGTCCACATCCCTGCGCACAGAATGAACACGAGGCCAACAAGAAGGCGGCTGGATCCTGATCCAATTTGTGAAAAAAAAAATCCAGTTGATGAATCAAACCCAGCCAAGTATGGAAAACATGACATGATCATAAATCAAAAATCATAAATCAAAAATCATTGTCAAAAAATCATCAATCATTGTCAAAAAATGACGTGCAAACACAAACAGGCAAAAAAAAATGTGTCAATTCTGCAGCACAGAATCTTTTGATTGCCATTGCGGTCGCTCTCAGTGAATCTCTCGCTTGACTTGAGCCTCGATGGAAACTTGGGCCAAACAATTGAATTTGTTTGAAAAATTTGGAGAAATTTGGCGTTGCTCAAATTTGGGTTTTTTTCCTCGTGTCCACACTGAAGGGGTTTTTTACCGTACGTGTTAAAAGCCGCGGTTAAATCAAGCAAGGTGTTCCATCTGGCCTTCGGTTTTTTTGCTGCATTTTTTTGCGTAAAAGTTCCCTTGTGAGATGTCCATGTGCATTTCGAGCGCGCAGGCTCCCACAAAATGTGGGAACGGATTTGTTTCTTTCCAAGGCATCGTTTTACCACCGCGCCGTGCCCCTTTTTTGAGTTAGTCCATTTCGTGTGGCAAGTGTGAGACATCTGGGACATTTTGTGGTCTAAAACGTCGTTTTGCGTGACAAATACGGGGATTTGGACACTTTCTCATCTGCGTGACAGGCGTGACACATTCTTGATGTTGCTAAAACGTTGGCGGGCGTGGGTCGAAAATAAAAGGACCGGATAACCCCACATGTCAAGCCTTTATGTATGTAAGATTTTAATGTGAACTTCGGGGAGGTGTGAGAAGTGAGGTGTGAGAAGTGGACTTGTGATGTCAGGTGTGAGAA
>Ga0126342_10012020_pt1:0-10000 | contig 15455 bp, 15 predicted proteins | sample Cyp1metagenome_FD_92528 | JGI IMG/M metagenome (GOLD analysis project Ga0126342, IMG submission 92528) | Coral microbial communities from Lord Howe Island, Old Settlement Bay, Australia - Cyphastrea 1 metagenome | ecosystem: Host-associated > Invertebrates > Cnidaria > Coral ...
CCCCCCAGCTAAAGCTGATATAGCGACTGCTATATTAACAAATGTCATTGAGCATTTAGTGTTGCTGTTGCCCCCCAATAAGCACGCCTTCACCGCCAAAGCGGTGTGGGCGGATTTCTATGGCTATTTTCAATAGCTATGTTAAATTACCGGAGGGTATGTCCCATGTCCGCAAAAGAACACAAGATGGAAACTGGATCCAACATAGACAAGATTAGAGAGTATAGATGTGTTTTGCGCGACACCGGTCGCACCTGGAGTCCTCTATACACCCAGACCAAGGCCTGCCCACAATAGCACGACATCCCAAGTCAATCTATATAAATGTGGCATCAGCTTTTTTTATGCATTCATCCAAAACATGTCATCAACGTCACCCAACAACCTCCTCTGCCAAGTCACCCATAAAATTCAGCCGTCTTCAGGTTTCGCATCATTTTGCGGCATTTCTCGATGTTATACACCCTGAAGTTAGTGGGTGGTTAGCCAATGGGATGGCACCCTTGATAGCCTCATGACCACTGAGCATATCCCAGTTGGAAAAGAGTTACTGGAAATGTCGGTTGATGCTCGCTCATCTCTTAGTGACTCGCCATGCAACCCACAATACTTGGAGCATCCCACCTAGTAACCCGCAAAGTAAGTTTGCTTTCGATAGTTTGCAAGCAAGATCCGGCTATTGTAGTCAGTTTCTCCATCCTCCCAGTGACTTCAGTTGGGTCCAAACAAATTCGGGAACAAATTCGGGCATATAGCATACCATGACAATTCAATGTTTATTGGCTCTCTCCGAAATAGTCGGTATACCCATAACATGGCTATCTAATGTTCATTGGCTGCAAAATAGTAGGGATTAGTATGGCCATAAAATGATCATTTTCTTCTGGGGAACCTGATTAATTAATGTGGTACACCCAATAATAAACTATCCCAAATATCATAAATGGACGGCAACTATCATCCCCAATGGTAGGTTTATGGCATTCGGTTTCCCACATCATTGTTGCTAATTATTATCCACTATTAGCCGCTATAAACAAGTATTAACTGTTAATTATGAACTATGAACCACACATTTATAATAATGACAAACATATCCTAATCATTCACCAAGATTATCAACCTAAGATCTTAGAATACGTGAACAATTAATTACTAGCCACTAGTAACCACTATTAACCATGATTATTCACCATCCCCAAAAGATGGTGCTTCGCCATGGAGGTCTTTGTCTTCGCCTGTGTGTTGCTCGCCTCCCCCGGTCCCACCGTGGTGGAGAGCTGGCCCTTTCTGCGCGACTCCTCGATGTGGCGAGTCAGCCATGAATATGGAGGAATGTTTTTATACTGTTTTAGTAGTACAATGTATATTTGTGTGTATACATATGGTATGGTATGTATGGTTTAGTACAGGTATATATATATAGACATATCTATGCATGTGTACATATGGTATGGTAATGTATGGTTTAGGTATGTTCGGGTTTATATGTTGCATGGCCACGCGACTGAGAAGAGGGGCACGGAGTTGCTAAACTGGTGAAACGAGCCAGGTGTGTTTAAGCTTCACCCCAGGAATCATGTAGATCACCTGAGGTGTTTGCATGTTTGTAATCATTTGTTTCAAAGACACGAGAGGACTGGTGGGCACATGTGAGAGGCTACGGCCTTGAATTTGAACATTGGCAGCTACTTGTGGACCGCTGCCATTTCAACTGGATCAAGCTCCAGTGTATCACGCGTTTTTTTTGCTCCGTGCGGAGCATCCTCATGCAGCCGCAAATTGTCAAAGAGGACTCTGGTTCTGGTTTGGGCTCCCCTGATGGCAATGACATTCTCCTGGAAGAAGAGACATCCGAGCTGCCCAAAAGCATCCCTGGCCGTAAAACAGGGCTGGTGGATTTCATGTCCAATCTGGATGTATCGCATGTAGGTGGCGCTCGGCGCTGATCAAACATCAGGGAATTGTTTTGAGGGATTTTGACAAGATATATATATATATATAAGGATATATTTGTATGGTTGCAGTGGTTTCCTATTTTTTCATCCCAAAGAAATCCATTGACAAAATGTACCAGCGCTGAAACCTGCTTCCCCCCCGACCCTTTAGGTGTTGCTCGAGCGATTCCAACCTACGCAGCTTTGCAGGGTATTGGAAGCGCATTTCGAAACCAAGAGACTGAGCTCCTCTACAGAATGAGTGCTGCTGGGCGCAATCCTTGCAAATCTTTGAATCCGTTTGGTCAAGAGTCAAGGATTGGCATGGATTTCCACTATATACTAAATTGACATAAGCTGATCATGTAGCACCAGTGCTGAAATCATTTCCTTCTGCTTTTTTTTGGGGGCATGAATCCGGGGGGCATAAATCCATCCCTCCTCCATCCGTTTTTTCTACCTGGATCGGCTGATCAGTCACTACTCATTGAGGTCAGGACGGATGAATTCGATGAGTTCTGGCCCCTTGGCATATGTATCTCAGAGGGCCTGGCTTGTTCTGTTAAGAAACCTTGGTTTGACGTGCATCGTCTCAATAACTAGGTTTTATTTTATGGTGTATATATCTATAATTAAGTTCGGCTTATAACCAACTCATAATTGGAGTTAGTGAGTGGCTAATGATCATTTTTGCACTTATTTCCGAAGCAACATCACTAACTGAAAGACTTACCGATTGGGATGTATCCCAAGTTGGCGAAGTTGGTTTGATACTGCTTTCATTTTTAGCCATAGATATAGATGGCATTTGCTAAACCCAAAAATAAGCCCATAAGAACTAAGACCCCATGGACGTGGCTATGGTTTCCTCATGGTGTGTTTACCTTAAGGAGGATCCCATTGGTCCCACTGCATGTCAGGATCGTTGTCGGATAGAAATTTTCATCATCATAAATCTGACACGCCCCTCCACATGTACTACATTTTACTACATTTTACTACATTTTACTACATTTTACTACATTTTACTACATTTTACTACATTTCTAGAAGTACTAGTTGCAAGATTCCCATATTCCCATACTCCATTCATTGGACATGCTTGGTTTCATGTTTTTTTTTGACAAGTGCCACAGGTGCCTGCCGAGGTCGCACTCTTGGCAGTGGTCGCCTTGGCCCAAAATCATCTGTCTGCTGTTTCTGAAGAATGGCCTTGCAGCGGGGCTCACCAGTGCCCTGGGCCATCCGGGGGAATAGATCATGATCATGACCGAAAAAACACCACATTTTTCAGGTTGACATATGCAATATGAATAAATAAATATATGTAAGTATACATACATACACACGCACACACACACATATATGTATATATATATATGTATGCACATGCAAATGTAAACGTTATTTCCGTTCGGGAAAATGGCACATGCATCCAATTTCCAAGTTGCGACTTGGACTACGAGATACAGGCTGAGGTTTGGCTGAGGTTGGCTGCGGTAGGAAAAACTTGAACTTCAGTGTGTCACCTGCCAGTAAAATTTCATCTGCTGCCACCTCCTACCGGGCTGTAAATAAGAAGCATTTAAATCAACTCAATGGATAGAAAATGGACTGATATTTGTTTGTCTGTTGCATGAACACACAGAGATATACTGTTTCTATATATTATATATATATATACCAGTAGTACCGCACAGGGCGGTGGCGGAAGTTTCAAAAAGAGGAAACCTATGGGAGAGGTTCGTTGTTGTGATGCATGGATGGCAGAGCGAATCCACTGATGGACCGAAAGGTGGTTGGAGTTGTGTTTTTTGGAGTGGTTGCAATGGTTGCAGTGATCACCTCGCCACAACTGCTGTATGTAGTGTTGTGTAGTGCAGTTATAGTTGTAGTTGTAGTGTAATATAATTAGCGTAGTGTAGTTGCAGTTGCAGTTGTAGCTGTGGTATGGCGTAATTTGTGTCGTGTAGTGTAGGGTACTGTAGTAGTGTTGTGTACTGTAGTGTGGCATAGTGTAGTGTAGTCTAGTGTAGTGTAATGTAAAGTAGTGTAGTTTCAGTTGTATTTGTGGTGCAGTGTAGTTTGCGTAGTGTAGCGTGGTGTTGTGTAATATATAGGGTAGTTGTAGTTGTATTTGTGGATGCAGTTGTACTCCGGGGTGTACCAGGCGCCGAAAACAGTAGTTGCGCCATGTACTTTGGCCCCCGGGGGGGCCAACATACATGGCGCAACTCGCATTATTATAGCGTGCGCACCTGAGCCATCTTTTTCCCACGCAAAACGGCGAATACATATTTAGTATTCGGCCAACATGTTGATTCTGTGGAGCTTTTGCGTCTGGGTTGTGTGCAGTTTGGTCATGCTTGCCACAGCAATAGATGGCGCAACTCCAGAAGCACACGGGGAACCTCCCCATATTGCAGCCACATAGATGGCGCAACTCACATGTCATTGGCCTATTCATGTGAGCACTCTCTCCCACAAAAATCATGCACGTGTTCCACCAAATCGAATGCACAGTAGATGGCGCAACTGGGCCACAAGAACCACCTATGTGCTTGGAGCTGCGCCAGCTTTGGCAATAAGGGTAAACATGACCAAACTGCACGTACCCGGTTGCGAAAACTCCACAGATTCAACATGTTTGACCGAAGACCAAATATGTATTCGCCTCTGTTGCATGGGAAAGTAGGCTCAGGTGCGCGCGGTATATTACAGTAATGCGAGTTGCGCCATGTACCAGTACGGCGCAGCTACTGCAATCGGCGCTTGGTACTTTCACCCCAGGGCTAGTTTGATGTGGATATGCTTTGCGACAAAACCTCAAGAAACCAAAGAAAAAACACACAAGCGTTTTCACACCGTACTATACTCGACAGATCGCAGGGGGAAAAGGAAGGAAAACATGGCGCAGAATCTACTCCACAAATTTCATTAAAATTTCAGCCACATCATTTGCACATTTGGATGGAATCTGCAGGCATAAGTAGATGGCGCAACTCCCAGTGCGGCGCCATCTACCTTCACTTGGGCAGATTTCGTTTTTTTTCTCAGATTTCGTTTGTTCCAAATACCGGTGTCCGCGCCATCTATTAAGTGCCCGGAAAAAGTGTTTTCTGCGCCTGGTACTTTTACCCCGGTGTAGTTGTAGCGTATTGTAATGCAATTAGTGTAGTGTAGTGTTGTGTAATGTAGTGTTGTTGTGTAATGTAGTGTAGTTGTAGTTGCATTTGTATTTGTAGTTGTAGCGTGCTGCAGTTTAATTAGTGTAGTGTAGTGTAATGTAGGGTAATATATTCGCATTTGTATTTGTATTTGTAGTTGTAGTAGCAGTAGTAGTAGCAGCAGTAGTAGTAGTAGTAGTAATAGTAGTAGTAGTAGAAGTAGTAGTAGTAGTAGTAGTAGTAGTAGTAGTAATAGTAGTAGTAGTAGTAGTAGCAGTAGCAGTAGCAGTAGTAGTAGTGGCAGTTGTAGTTGTAGTTGTAGTTGTAGTTGTAGTTGTCTATCTATTTATTTATTTATTTATCTATCTATCTATCTATCTAGATCTATCTAGATCTATCTAGATCTATCTAGATCTATCTAGATCTATCTAGATCTATCTAGATCTATCTAGCTATCTATCTATCTATCTATCGATCTATCTATGTATCGATCTATCTATCTATCTATCTATCTATCTGCCTAGCTGCAGAACTGAAAATGAAGCTCTTCTCCGAGATTTCCTCAGTTTTTGAACTTGACAACATCAAAAACGCAGCAATTCTGCGAGGCTTCTTCAATTTTTGAACTTGACAACGTCAAAGACGAAACAATTCTGCGAGACTTCCTCAATTTTCGAAGTTGACAATATCAACAACGAAGCAATTCTGCGAGACTTCCTTCAAAATTGGAAAGTTGAGTGCAGAGCTGACGGCCTCGTACCAATGCGTTTTGCGATTTTTCCATTCCATCTGTCTAAAGTACTGCACCTGCCACGAAAAAGTGAGGCTAGGTCATACGAAGTGTTGCACCTATCACGCAAAATAATCTTAGCAAACCTGAAGATCTCATGCTCCAAAATGCAACCCCTCTCAGGAAATCAGCGCCCTGACCTCCTAACATCTCCGAAGAACATGTCTCTTGTACTGCGCCTGCCACGTGAAATGCATCTTCGCAGATCCTCTTCAAACGCTCCGCGCCTGCCAACGTTTTTCACTTTTGCGCCTGCCACGCAAAACGACATCTGAACGTCCAAAAGTGGTCCGAACATGTGTTGTTTTTACCATTTCGACTTCGAAATGTGCTTCGCGCCACAACGGCGTAAACTTTTTTCGACAGCTCAATTCCTAAAAGTGCTCCGAAGCTGAGGTGTTTTGTACATTTTGACTTCGAAATGTGCTTCTCACCACAACGGCGTGCATTTTTTCGACATCTCAACTTCCAAAAGCGTCCTGGGAATGGCGTGTTTTGTACAGTTTGACTTCAACATGTGGTTCGCGCCACAACGGCGTGCAATTGTTTATCTCTCATCTCCCCAGATGGCTCCCCTACCGCTTTAGCGAGCCTACTTTTCGACCCTCCGGAGCCACAAATCATTTGAAAAACACAGTGTTTTGCGACTTTGCTACCTTTTCGCGCACCTGCATCTTCTTTCTTCTGACTCTTTCTCTGCTCTGATCTTCTTTCTGCTGACTCTTTCTCTTCTCTGACTCTTCGCACCTCTTCTTTTCCATCGGTCCATGTTGTCGGAAGTTTGACTTCTAAACTTCCTTCAATTAGGTGTGAGTCAGAAAGCAGCTGCTTTTTGTCACACCTCCAGGCAATGTTGCTGCTCTCACTGGCTGCATCCTCTCGTACTTCGGAGTTCTGCCAGTGGTTTTCGGAGACTCTACAGCCATGCCGTCGCTAGGTGTTGGTGGTGTGAGCCCAAGCCAGCTCTTCCAGCATTGTTCCACCCAAACTCATCAGCCACACAAAATCCAAACAACCTAAGTCCAATCTCTTCTGAGGGTATATGCCTGGTGCTGAAGGAGATTTTTTATTTTCCAAGAGATTACTCCACCATTCGGTATGTGAATCTATGCCAAATCTATGCAGCACATTTTTAGTTTTGTTTGGGCCCCTTAAGCACATCCAAGTAATATGTATAATATTGTATAACATCCCTGGTTTCAGGGGCTGAAACCATGGTGTCCCGAGGTGCTATTTGTGGAGCCAGCTTGGTGGCATCCTGTGCTTCTTCCCGGTGCTGCTCCTGTGGCGACGCCACGAAGCTTGGCGGACATGTTCAACAAGTGGAACAGTAAAATGGTGCTATAAGGGTTTACCCCAGGTATAGGGTTTAGGGTCTACGGCTGTTTGACACTAACATTGCTTCGTGTTGCTTCTCAACCCTTTGTTTTGCGGTTCTCTTGTTTGGTTTGTTTGTCAGTTGATTGGTGTGTTGCTTTGTTTTCTCTGCTGCTCATTTGTGTATTCCTTTCTTTGTTTGTTTGCTTATCTGCCTTTGTGTGCTTGTTGCTTTGCGGACTTCCCGCGGGTTTTCCCTGCCAAAGCCTTGAGCGCATGTTCGGGATGGATAGAGGCCACCCTACAATTTTCGCAGGTGAATTATCACCAATTCGAACCACAATTATAGCTCCAAGTCTACCTCCAAGCTTCCGGTTGAGGAAATCCACCCTAACTCATCTCCCAAAGTCCGATCCCATCATTGGCCAAGGACCGCATCTTTCTAGACGCAGGATGCATCAACCAAAGCACCCCCAAGGCCAAGACCGAGGGCATCCGCAGCATGGGCGGACTCCTGCGAATGTCTCGTAGGATGCTGGTGCTTTGGGACGTGACTTATGTTGAGAGGCTGGGAGCCACTGGCATCCATTGGCATCCTGCAGTCATGAAGCTGATTTGATTTCAAGACACCATACCAAGATACACTAACCATCCCTGACCTGTAAATCGCTTCATTATCAAAGCGTTCTTCTTCTCATTCTACTTGCCTGTGCTGCAGCCATTTCTGTTGCCACAGGCTCTGGTGCATGTTTGAACTCGCTGCTTTCATGAAGAGCCGTAGCCAGCCAAACACTGACGACGTGGTGATCCGACCCACGCTCTTAGGCGGGCTCTTGGGTGGGAAGGGAACAAGTTGGCAACAAGTTTATACACACCCACCAGGTACCATTATCTACCTGCACACGTGGGCAGCCTACAATAAAGCAAGGAGAACACATCAATCCCATTGAGAGTATTTCTCTATGATTCGGAACATATTCGGAACCATGCCCTGGATGGCTTCCCAAATGTTAAAACATGGCATTACAGTTGCAAGCTGCGAAGGGTTGCTTGTGTTTTTGCATTTTCCAAGTTATTGGATTCCATCGGTTTAACTGTGTGCTTCATGGTCATAGAAGTCATGTGTTTAAAATTTGGTTCGAAGGTTGGTTTTGATTCGTGAATACTGAGCACGAGAATGCTGATTCTCCTATATAGTGTATGCCTTTAGTGGCATCATCTCAAGCTTGTATGCCTTCGCACCGACTCATGGTCACCATTCCATCCGCTTTCAGTTTGCGCCCAGAGTTCAAATGAGCAACTGGGACAAAGGAATGGTTCCTTGCCATCACATCTCCAGAAAGTGGAGAACGTTTTGGAATGCCACATCCTATGTCCGCATCTTACAGTCCAAACCACATGTCCAGGCTCTTGTGCTCTGACGATTTTCGTGAGTTTTTATGTTCTGATGCTGGTGCTGTCAGTCTTGACCTTCTTCAATGACACTCGGCTTCCATGTTGGCAAAAAATGTCTTCAATTTATTTACATTGACTTCCATTGATTTCCCCGAAGCTACTTCTTCCTTTCAACAAGGCCAGTTGTAATAGTGGTGTTGGTCCCCTGATGGCACACTTCAATGCACAGAGCCAAGGTGAAAGGCATTGAAGTCGTTTTGGCGTGCTCGTGCTGTTCAATGCTGGTCATGTACTGCACGGCAGCAGTCTACCGTGGATATTTCCATTCTGTTCAGTTGTTTCACGTGCCTTAGCCATGTCCTTTGCATTCTTTTTATTTCGCATTCGCACCACAAGATCCACCAGAAACTTGAACTTCAGGGCACTACCCCTGGTAATGAAACAGTTCGCTATGGGAATTCACTATTGAACCATATTCAAACAATGAGGTGCACTAGGTAAATCATCGAACTAAATGGTGCCATGGCTCCCATAGCTCTATTGAATTATCATGGGTAAATCATTCCGTTAGATCTAGCTGTTTGCAATGCACATGGTTTCATAGCAAGCTAATAGTGTTTCGAACCACTATGGTCATTTCATGTAATATCATGTAATTTAAGAATTTTAACGGCTACCTGTGCACGCAAACTTTCATTATCATACCTCTGGTTAGCATATCCTCTGGTAAACTAACATAGCTATTGAAAATTGCCATTTATAGTGAGTTTTCCCATTAAACAATGTGATTTTCCATAGTTATGTAAACGTTTACCAGAGGGTATCTCCATTGGGATTCTGCCATATTCTCCCATTATCTCCCATTGATCAATGGCACCTTTGGATCTCAGGAGCAGTTAGCCAACTTCCGCCTGGCCGACTCGAAGTGTTACTGCTGCAGCAGTGGCCATGTTTCCAGTCGCTTGGGCGTCAAACATGAAGCTTTCAATGGGAGAATCATGATAGCTTTGATGAGAACATCATGGAATTAAAACGAACGAAATTGATTTATTTGTGATTTTTTTCCGGCGAGCCATGTTAGATTACCAGAGGGAATGTGTGCATGAGAGTGTTGCGGTATGTTGCGGTTTGGGTTCCCTTGGCTGAGCGAGAGGTTACCTGCAGGTTGAAGTAGGGCCCTTTCCTTTTCTTGGGCCTTGAACTTCCAGCACAGCCATACCTCAAAAATCGCCACCATTATGGATTCTGGGTTTCATTCAGGCTGGTTACATCCATACATTTGAAATCAAGGCCAAAAAGGTATCCAAATGTTGTATATTTACCATATCTGGTTGCTTCAGCTACCGTTCTGGCTATTTGTGGGCCTGGTTTTGGCTTGTTTTCGTCCCTGGTTC
>Ga0126342_10012020_pt1:12500-15455 | contig 15455 bp, 15 predicted proteins | sample Cyp1metagenome_FD_92528 | JGI IMG/M metagenome (GOLD analysis project Ga0126342, IMG submission 92528) | Coral microbial communities from Lord Howe Island, Old Settlement Bay, Australia - Cyphastrea 1 metagenome | ecosystem: Host-associated > Invertebrates > Cnidaria > Coral ...
TGATTTGGTTTTCCAATGTTTTCCAACATGCCCTGGGCGGGTGCTGGTTGTGAGCTGAGAGCAAAGCGGTAGAATGCTCACGGGATCAAAATGAATTGCAGATGTTTACATTTTTTTGTAAGCCAACACTGCGCTCTGAAAACTAACATCAAAACTCAAAACACTGGGGTGGAAGATGAGTTTACAATTCTTGGGTTGGATTCTGGGGTGCGCAGACCGTAGGAACTGGCACGAAACCGCCTAAAAGGCTGGTGGAGGGCCAATTCCAGTACTGTGAGTGTTCAATGGCTTTTGGAATTTTATCCAGGCCAATCCGTGCAAAGACCAGGAAGGGGCGCATGAAATGGCGGCGGGTGCATCCTTGAAGAATGGAAGCATGATGAAGAATGGGATGCAAAAATCGAAAGGATTTGAAATTTGATCTGGTGGCAATCAAACAATTTTCCAGCCCATGTTTTTCTTGGTCGCGGAAATGGTTGGGATATCACCGGTTGGGACAGACAAAATCATTGTTTGCGTAGAGCCGCCGGCCCCCTGTTCTGACCTTTATGAACCAACGGATACCGAATACCCCAACATGAAACTCCCACAAAAACCAAGAAAGTGGAATTCAATCGGTTTCGTGGAAAATCATTGCTTTCACATGAAAGCCGGCAACATATACATATAACTATAAATAGAATAATTGAACACCAAACAAGTGCACATCAATATATACATACATGTGCATATATACACATACACAACATGTACTATGCGTGTATAGATAGATTAGCTTACTGTAGCTTCATTAGATGAGATTAGATTAGAGTGGGGTAGAGTAGAGTAGATTATCCTAGATAAGAGTGGAGTAGAGTAGAGTAGATAATCCTAGATAAGAGTGGAGTAGAGTAGATTAGATAGGCAGATCAGGTACATAATTCTGGGAATCAATGGCATAATGGGGCACACAAGACTTGAAAGCGTCGCCCAGCTGGTAGGATCTCGTCAGCCCAACTGAGGTATTTGCTGGTGGTACTATTCATGGTCTGTGTGACTTGGGACGGTCAAATCAGCTTCTTGGCAGTTTTGATATATTTCGATGTACTGGAGCTGATAGCTCTGTTCAAAGTCTGCACCAATCCGTCGAGAGTAGAACTGCAACGTTTTGAGACCCACGTGTCATGGTGATTTGTGTCAGCTAGCCGACGCACAGACTTTCCCAATGCGATGTGCCTCCTCCTAGTTGGCACGCAAAGGGAGCAAAGCTTGCAAAGTCAGTCCGCACACCGAGATGACATGTTGGATGAAACACAGATATTTCGCAGAGTTTGGCCATTTTCGGATGTACAACCAACGTTTGTGCTTCCCATCCTCCAGTGCTGAACCTTATTGGAATGTGAGCAGCCACATGTCTCCCTGGATGTTGGGAGCGTTTTACAGCGTCATTTGTTGCCGTCTTATTTGGCAGTTATATCAGCATGATACACCATTATCCCCATGTTTTCGCTTGTTTTAATTCCTTTTTTACCACAGTAGTTGGTCAAGAAGTTGGTTTTATTCTCCACACGTTTCTGGTTGACGGTTTCAAACCCCATAAACAGGATGATCCAACGCGATATTTTGAAAGGGATGGGTTTGTCAATGTTTATCAGTCTGACGACATCATGATCATCATGATCTCCCCGATGTTTGACATGTTTGACAGCCATTTCACAGGCATTTCACTATGATTCCATACCAGAAACCGCCAGAATTTCGTTGGATCATCCTGGTAAGCATCCCCTTGGGCATCCCCAAGGCTTGCCGGAGTCGCTGTGCTTCTTCGGTCTCTACGGCATCTACCTGGCCGTGGTGCTGCTCCCAGCCCGGCTGCGTCGCAACGATGGAGCGCAGCAAGAGGATGTGGAACTCGAGGATAGGGGATTGATCTCTGAGAGATGGGGAAAAGATGGGGAAAAGATGAGCATTTTGGGGATCAGTGTGTTGGGTATTTGGGTTTGCCTGATTTATTTTGAATTCCTCCATAAATTATCCACTGGTGGATCATCATTCTTTCTCTTGAAATGGCTAGTTGGGTGGTAGACACCTTTTCAGACACACCCATGTATACCATAGGTAATTTACATACATACATACATACGTACGTACGTGCGTACGTACGTACATAACATAACATAACATAACATAAATAACATTACATTGCATTACTTTACTTTACTACATACATACACACATACGTACGTACGTACGTACCTACATACATACATCCATACATCCATACATCCATACATCCATACATCCATACATCCATACATCCATGCATCCATACATCCATACATCCATACATCCATCCATCCATACATACATACACACAGACACACAGACACACAGACACACAGACATCCATGCATCCATGCATCCATGCATCCATGCATCCATGCATCCATGCATACATTCATACATTCATACATTACATACATTCATACATTACATACATTACATACATTACACACATTACATACATTACATACATTACATACATTACATACGTTACATTACATACATTACATACATTACATACATTACATACATTACATACATTACATACATTACATACGTTACATGCGTTACATACGTTACATATGTTACATACGTTGCATACGTTACATACGTTACATACGTTACATACGTTACATACGTTACATACGTTACATACGTTACATACCTTACATACGTTACATACGTTACATACATTACATACGTTACATACATTACATACGTTACATACATTACATACATTACATCCATTACATACATTACATACGTTACATACATTACATACATTACATCCATTACATACATTACATCCATTACATACATTACATACATTACATACATTACATACATTACATACATTACATACATTACATACATTACATACATTACATACATTACATACATTACATACATTAC
>Ga0126342_10012021_pt1 | contig 15453 bp, 11 predicted proteins | sample Cyp1metagenome_FD_92528 | JGI IMG/M metagenome (GOLD analysis project Ga0126342, IMG submission 92528) | Coral microbial communities from Lord Howe Island, Old Settlement Bay, Australia - Cyphastrea 1 metagenome | ecosystem: Host-associated > Invertebrates > Cnidaria > Coral ...
AGGTGTGGAGTGTCGAGGGAAGGACACGGTCGGGACAGGGTGTCTTTGAACTATAGGTCATTTATGTTTGGGAAACTTCCGCCGCCGGCTTGCCCGGGTCTATGTTAGTTTACCAGAGGGTATTTCAGTGGTGATGTTTTGAAAAAATGGTGAAATGAATCCATATTGAACCATGGAACATATTGAAATGAGTGATTTGTATACATATATATATATATGGTTCTTTCATTGAAATGGGTGATGTTAATATAGTTAATATATTTCAATGGCATAGAAAATGGTAATTTTAAAATATTTTCCAAAAAATGGAGATCTACTTTCTACAGTTAACTTTGGTGACCCAAAAAAAATGTCGACTTATAGAACTTATAGGAACTGACAACTAGTAACTGACTAGCCTTGAAATTTTGGGGTGACTGGGATCATTAGCCTCCCATGCAACTCCAGGATCTACAGCCGGAACCAGTATATCTGCTCCAGTATCGCTTGCGAAAAAACAGCAACCCAAACCAACTCAAAGCATACCCTTTATGATCTTTACGTAATCTCACCTGGCAATGGACCATTCTCAATTGCTTATCCAGGATTATCCAGTGTCATCCATGTGTATCATGTGTTCCTCCATGTTTCTCCATGTTTCCTCCATTTTTGCCAACGATTTTTTTTGCCACGAAAATGGCTCGGCCAGGCGGTCTACGTGCCCGCTGATGACTTGACCGATCCAGCACCTGCCAGATGCTCAGTGGATGTTGGTTGGTGGTGAAACCTGGGTTTTACTAAAGGGGTGATTCAACAGTTACTTTATATAACTTAATCAGCCAAAATTGAGAGTTCAACAACCAAGATTGGCAGCTGAAGTGAGGCTGTGACTTGTTTTCAGCCCGCCACCCACAAGTCCAGTTGATGGTGAAGGTTACTGTTGGTGGCGAGTGGTAAGTGGTTAAGGGAGAGCTTCAGTCATACTGTAATACGCACGTAGATGTGGATGCAATCGGTATCAAGCGGGGTTTACCGATTTCGAATCGGAGAATCAGATTTCTGGGCAGGAGAGGTTGATAGGCTAATTCTTAGCCATTTTGATAGGGGTATCTACACAGAACTTTCCCTCCCTGCACATCAGGCATCCAAGCCCTTTACCAGCAAAAACTTTGAGGAATTTGTTCTGTGTGCTTCTGGAAACCTGCAGGGGCCATTTTTGAAGAGGGCATGTCGTGTTCTTCCTGTTTGAAAGCCAAGTTCATCAACTTAAATTTTCTGGACGGTTTTTTGCGGCGACACCTGCTGGCATAGCACTTCGAGTCTTCTATATAACCAACGGTGCGGAAAGTCAACCTTTCATTATCCTGTTGCGTATATTTGTGTACCTGTTGCAGTATGTGTTTGTATGAATGTGTGATAGAATGTCGGAAATTTAACCAGCAATTTGGCCATGCTTGGGTCCGATGCATCTATTTGTGTCGGCCTCCTGTTGCTAGGTGTGTATAGTCATATAGATATATGATGATATATGATATATATTTATATATAATAAATTGATATATAATTCATTGTAATAATATATACATAATGTCATATAATGATATATAATGATATATACATATATTCCAATATACTCATGTTTTACGATGTTTGCCGGTTCTCTCCTCATGGCTACAGTAGGGTGTCAAGTCACCATTCTTGGCAAGATTATGTGATACCCTCATTCTGAATGACACGGATATATTATACACATAAAAATGTATTTTGTCAAAATCATCAACCCCCCCAAATGCGTTATTTTTTGTTCGGACAAATATCGACGAAATATCCATCATTTGTTTCGTGATATACTGATATACTGTATCCGTTTATATCCATCAGTCACTGAAATATCCAAAGATTGCCAATGTTTATGGCTCCAATAACAGGTGACGGGTACCCCGGTCTTGACTCGATCCCCAGCAGATGGCGCATTGTTGAGGCCACCACGTTCGCACACTTAGATGCAACGACGGTCCGCAGCTTGGAAGCTCCGAAACGCGGCTTTCATGGACCGGTCATGACCTGCCTTCCCAGCATGGAGAGTATGAGTTGGAGTATCGGGATCTTGGAACCATCATAGTAATTATTAACAATATTGTATATTATTGAATTACTATAGTACTATAGTACTACAGATCTGTAGCCTGATGAAACCATCATGAAACTCAAAGCTGGTGGAAATCGTGGAAATGGCCAGGTCTTGTCCCGTCAGATTGCCGAGCTGGGCATCTACCCTGCTGTGGATCCTCTGGATTCAACGTCAGGGCAACCAAGATATGGTGCACCATTGATATGCAGAATGTCACCAAGAAGTCACCCAATTTCCAGAATGTTGGTTGATTTTGATTTTGGTTGATTTTGGTGAATCCAAGATCCAGATGCCCTCGTTACTTCAATGTCCATCTCAGGTCGCGAATGCTTGACCCATCAATTGTGGGACAGCGTGACTTGCCAGCACGCTTGAAGACTGGACTGAAAACTTTCGGAGAGTCTTTATTTTTCAGATACAGACCTGTTCTGCAGATGGTACTGAACTTTGGGGCGAAACCTACTAAAGACGTTCAACTGATGTGAATTGTGGGGTTCCCAAGTCTTGAAACATTTTGAAACTACGGGGGTTTGATATGTGTGTTTGTGTTTTCCATTCACCAACATGGGATGCTGCTCCTCAGCGGCCTATGCCCATCTATGCCCTGGGGTAACTCACAGAGGATCGAAGCACCTTTTTCGGATGTACCTGTTAGTTGCATCAAATTATGGCATATGATCCAACTATATATGGTGTATATATATATATGGTAATTAGTACCTGTATATGATCTTATATAGTATTATGGTCGGTAGTCGGTATATATATATATACGTATGTTATATCCAACTTTCATTGGCGGTCTTCCAATGATGTGTCTGCTACTACCCTCTGCTAGCTCAAGTGCTTGCGAACTGGAAGCGATGGCCCATTTAGTGAGAAATGAATTCGCTATCAAGAAGGGTGATTTTCCATGGCAAACTGTCAATTTTGCATAAATTTGCGGCAGTGCAGTTACCATCACCAATTCATTTTGAAACCACCAGCAACGGGTACCGGGTATCGCCTGCCAAGGTCATTATGACATTGCCCGAAGCACGCAGAAGATTCTGCAGGATTACAAGTCTTTGCAGGAGACCATGGATGCCATCGACAGACCAATTTTCAATCGTCCTGTCACCAATGTGTTTTATTCCCATTGAGAATAACTGTTATATTATATATATATGCATATTGGTTATATGTGTTGTTTTTCTCAATATATTCCGATGTGCATCTCAATTTTGCCAGATATCCCCCATGTTAATGCCAATTCTTGCCTGTGAATGTTCATTTAGTTATCATGTTTGAAAAGGGAAGACCGCATCCCATTTTCAGACATGCCGTCCCCGTTTTTGATAGCTAAATCTCATTTTTGTTGGCAGGTTGAGTCAGGTGAAGCCACAATTTTGGTTGGTTAAATCCCAATCACTTGCAGGGGTGCATCCCATTTAGTAAGAGGGACACAACCCGCATCTAATTGAGGCACTGTATACCCAAATATACATATATGTATATATGGGTTATTTATGGTTATTTCACATGACATGATTATCAACCAAGGAGCTTAACTTGGATGCACATCCAAGCAGGGATGGTTATATATATACTCCAAGTTTCATCCACATGTTGGAAGATAATGCGTCACATTGGTTGAAGACTAAAATCCCAGTGGTTGGTTATGGTTGGTTGGTAAAGTCATCATGTTTGATGGCTAAATGGGTCACCCACTCTTCTTGTTGCTTAAACCCTGACGCCATCGCCGTGCAGGACATTATCGCCATTCTGGGTATGGACGAGCTGTCTGAGGAGGACAAGCTGACAGTGGCGCGTGCCCGCAAGGCCCGGCTTGGGCACAAGGTGGTGCCCTATAGTTAGCTAAGTTGATTTCTAACTCCAACAACTAAAGGGTTTATGATACATTACATCTCGTTATATCTCTACTTAATGGGGATTGTCAACCAACTTATGACTGGGGAGGCACCACCTTGCAGGAAATGGGACGGACAAGATGCGGACGTGTAAATGTGCCATAGTCAAACTGAATGGGCTTGGTAATCTATCCATTTTGGAGGGAATTTGTTTTAGCCATTGTGTTTGGACTCCCAAGACAGGATGGATGACGAGAAACCATATACCATGTTTTGACCATGGCACATATACATCTGTATAATAATAACAGTAATATTATCATAACAATAATTGTAACAATAATAATAAGAATAATGATAACAATAATAATAACAATGATAACAACATTAATAATTATATTAATAACAATAATAACAATAACAATAATAACAATAAATATATATATATATATACATGATTGTATATGTGCGTACGCACTATCTCTATAATATGTAATATATATATATATACGGAGAAAAAAAAAACATGATCAAGCGCCAAACATGACAGATCTAGCACACTAAACGTAACACAAATCCCATCATTTTCCGATTTGGGGACCTCACCGAGTCACTGGGCATGTGCTTCGAAAACGGATTCGGGATGGGGATTGAAACGACAGAAATGGATGTTGCCGTAGAAGTTTCTTAGGTCATATTTTACATATATATATAATATGTATGCACATATATATATATATATAATATACACATGTGTGTATGTAGTTATACACACATATATTTAGTGTGAATGGGGATGTCACCAAAAAATGAGAGTTGATTGATGGGTATTTCCACCATTCATCCACAAGAAAGAATCACACCCCCGCCCCGCTGTGCCTGTAGAAGCCACTCGCCAACCATCACAGCGAAGGTGCAGCGTTTCTTGTCGCAGCCTTTCTTCGTTTGAGACTCAGAGTTTAGGAATCTGAATGGCTTCATCAGAACGAACGGCAAACCGCACGCAACTGTATCATCCAATCTTTGTTAAGGATATGTTTCGCTTGTTGAGGACCACAGACCTTCATCAACCATCTTGAGCAAATGCTGTTGGCTTCAGATTGCTCCTATAATTTTGGATACCCTCTGGTAATTTAACATAGCTATTGAAAATCACCATGTTTAATGGGAAAATCCACTATTTCTATGGTCTTTTTCAATAGCTAACTGTTGACATAACCAGAGGGTACAACTTGCGCCATGGCCACGAGCCAATACTGTCGGTTTGCGACGGTCCAGGTCGCGGAGATTTTCACCGGCACTCCTGGTGCCTTTGTGGATTTGGAAACCACCATCAATGACTTCGAGGAGGTGCCAGACAGCTGGCAATGGCTGATCTCAAGCTGGAAATGACATGAATATACCCTCTGGTTATGTCAAAATAGCTATTGAAAATGACCATTAATAGTGGATTTTCCCATTGAAAATGGTGATTTTCCATAGCTATGTTAAATTACCAGAGGGTATAAGTGAATAGACTTTTGGACCCCCAAAATGACTGAGCGTTTTTTTTGTCCAGATTAGCTTATGCTGGTCTTACCCCCAACTGATATTGCTTACTATGCCGACATCTACAATGATTGCAACTGTCTATAACTTTAACATGTGAGTAAAGCAATAGTAAACCATCCCCTATTTTCCCACAAATGGGTGGAATTCCAACACTGTCACTTTCACTTTCATGTCCTGCGCCCTGCATGCCCACAAGGGCAACCCGGCGCATCTCTCTCGGTATTGTACAAAGATTAAAAATAAAATGAGTATGGTGATACGAAATAGCTCAGGTCACAGGGACAAGGATGGCAAATTTCAACTCAAAATTGTTACTTCGTCAGAATCATCAGAGATCTCAATGGCAGTCGGCATGTTTCTCTGGTGTCCGTGGTATTTTACATGGTAAATTCTCCACAAATACCGGACAGGTCTTGTCCGGCAACTGCGACGATATCCCCGAGGCCTGGTCGTTTGAGATGAGACCGGGGAAGGTCCATGTAATGAAATCCCATGGAGATTGGGTTTATAATGAGTCAATATGAATTGATATGGCTTGATATGATCTTCGTATGATTTGATATGATCTATATTAGGATATTATATATACATATACATATACATATACATATACATATACATATACATATACATATACATTATACATATACATTATACATATACATTATACATATACATTATACATATACATTATACATATACATACTATACATATACATATACATGTTATCTTCACTCTCAAATCCCATGTTCCTGAAAAAAAGTAATCTCTAATCCCACTATGTATCTCCAAGATCCATACCCCGCGAAAGCCTGGCAGAAAGGATTGTCAAGCGTCAAATCTTGGGGCCAATTTTCAGACAAACCCATGATGTACCCTCTGGTAAATAAACATAGACCCTGAAAATAGCCAATTTTTAATGGAAACTAGTCTTCCAACCCCTATCTGCCAGGGTCTATGTTAATTTACCAGAGGGTAGTCATAATTTATTGATATAGCACTTAAATGGTGTAGTGATGTTAAGGGTATAGAGCTAGAAGTCACGGAATGTGTTTCAGTTAGAAAAAGGGGTTGAACCATGTCATGGCCCAACATCCACTCCATTTCGCGAGTTTTCATTAACCATCGTTAACCATCATTTGGCTGTGTCTGAATATGTATGCCACTGGGGTATACCCCCCAAATAGCCATTTATAATCATTTATATAGGGATAATGATGATTAACCAGTGGAATGGGGTACCCCTATTCTCAGACAAGCCACATATTTTGCTACAACCATCAACCATCATTAGCTATCATCAGGTATCAACCGTCAGCCATCATTAAGCAACTATGAAGCATCATTCACCACCATTAACCATAGATAGTCCCTTAGATTTTGAGGCATGTTCCATCATTTTCTTCATAGTTCATGCTATCAGAGCATCTTCAACTGGTTTTCTTAGGGTTTTTCCTCAGAAATCTTGGGATTTTCCATCAATTTCTCCATGGTTCCATCATTTTCTTCGGGATTTCCTCAGAAATCTTGCTGAATCCCAGGCCGCCTTCTACATGATCGGCGGCATGTCCGATGTAAAAGAGAAGGCTGCAAAGCTGGCGGCCGTGGCCGCCGGGAAGTGAGCGAGAAGCGGAGGTCATAGGTTGGGTTTGTCCAACAAAAATAGGAGAAATATGTAGAGCCTATGGAAAAAAAAATGCGAAAAAAATGGAAACCCATATGGAAATGATGGAAAACATGATGGAAAGAATGGAAGATTGTGAAGACTTGGTGTAAAATGACGTTCAATCAAATGTTACCCAATACAAATGGCACTTTGAATGGGAAATACCTAAAAGAGAAATGATGAGAATATCATGGAGAATTGTTTGGAATTGGGGGCACCCCATCGGCAGACAAACCCAGTTATAGTTAGTTTGGAAGGAAATGGCAAGAAATGGCGGGACATGGCAGGAGAAAGTCCTGCAAGTGGAACAAGGATCCTTAGAATCCAGAGAAAACAATCAGAGAATGGAGTATGTATCTATTAAATCCCATTACAGTAACCCAATGGTAATGTATGATATATCCCATGAATCCCATCATAACTGTTGTAACAGATAGAATTGCGCTGCTGTGAACGTTGGAACACGTTTTTGAAAATGGAAGGGGCAGCGGAACCTCCCATCGTTTCATTCTCACGGACGTCGTATGCTGCGATTGCTTGGAAAAAAGCGCAAAAAGCGTCGCGTGCGCGTTGTGTTGTGGGCATAATTTGGGGTTTAGGTGGGTTCTCTCAAATTCCATGGTTCGTCAGTATTTTCCTTATTAAATGGCAATTCCGTGGGTTGATTTCCCTCAATTCTTAATGGTCTATCATTATTTTTCCATATGTTTCCTGTAAAAACAGCCATTCCAATTTTCAAACAGACCATGACAGACCCAAAATTGTCGTCACAGTCCCCGCTCGGTGCGACTCGTGTAAGTTGCGGATAGTTGCGGTGCTCGGTGGCTGATGGATAGAGGAACCATTGATGACCACTGGAATGTTGGTCATTTTATTGCAACAGAAATTCGTAGTAACCCCCAAAAAGATAGATGAGTCATGATGAGTCATTTCCCACTATATTAGTAGGTTTGGGGTTTACCACTTTGACTGGGCATAGGTCAAAATCTGGGTGCATCTGGAACCATAGACCAATTTGTTTGCGTAACAGATCTGTATGGTTTTAATTTTATGATCACCATTAGCAGCATTCAAGCAATATGATGAAAACAGACCATTTGATGATATTTGATCATATTATGATCGAATCACCGTAATGATTATATTATGATCACCATTTGATCACCATTCATGGCTCTTCCCATTAGATCACCATGTTTTGACGCAAGCTTCGACCATGACGCAGGCGGAATCCATCGAGGCGGACTTGGAGTGGCGTTTGCAGGATGCCAAGGCCTGGAGGGTTGGGGTGCTATGGGGTGCTATGTTTTTCAGCATCAAACATAGGGATTTAATACGATTTAACCAGTCACATGGGAAATTCACCGACATAAAACGTGGATTTGACCAACAAGATTTGGATTTGAGGTGAGAACCAAACTTAGGATTTAAGCAACACAAATTGGAAATTAACCAGCAAACATGTGGGTTGAAAAAGCAAGACTTGGGGCATCAAAAATGTGGCTTCGACGTGCTTCGACCAGAAAAAAATCGGATTGAACCAGCCAGCAAAAATATGGATTGAACCCGGGCAAATATGGATTTAATCAGAAAGAAATCGGATTTAATGAGCAAAATCGTTGATTTAATGTTGCCCAGAAAACATTGAATTGAGCAACAAGAATGGGGGAATGATTACCAAACACAAAATTTACTCAGATCACAGAATTACACAATCACGAAAGAGAAATAACTAACCAACCAAAATGCAGAACATCAGCAAGCATGGATCGTGGTCCAGTGACGACCGGAGAACTGCCCCATGACTTGACCGACACCTCAAATGGAAGTGGTTGATGCAAGGATGGTAATAATCAGATTCTGAGTGGTGTGAGTACAGGTCAAAATAGGTCAAAATGGGTCAAAATATGGCAAAATGGTCCACCTCGAATGGATGTTTTCAACTTTCAGATACTATAAAGACACTCAGTTTGTGTGTCTCCCAACAGATCTCCCATGTTTGACCACTTTTGCCACCGGGGTCATTAGTGAATCCAATGCGAGTATCCCGTTATTAACGCTGGATGATTTAGGGATACCCCCATGGATTGGAAACCCATGGAAACCCCCATACATCATCATATATCCTTAAGTTGTAAGGAAGAAAATCCCAGGAAACAAATTATTAATGGAACATTCCCATATGAGGAACCGACAAAATTATAGCTAAAGACTAAAGTAGTAGGGAGTGGACTTGGGATGTTCAAATTTGTGTTAAAAATTCACAACATATTATGCTTTTCAGGCATTGTTTCCTGTAGATGTTCCCTTAGCCCAATGCACCTGCAGGCCCAAGCTGCCGCTCCGTCATCCCCCGAACTTCAAGAGCGCCTCGGCCAAGGGATCGATTTTGTTCCAACCAATGGGACAACCAGTGGGATTTTATGGTACTTTAATGGGACTTACCCTCCAATCAAACATAGCACTGGACAAAACCTATTTATTGATGGATTTTCCCAGCTTTTTTCACCTCCATTTATAGGAGATGTCCGACATTGCCCATTCAATTAGCAATTACCATGGGTGAGTTGTACCAGTATGGTAGTTTTTCCTTTTCCTGTTTCACATCCATGGCTGTGTTTTTTTGTTCCAGATGACTAGATGTTTGAGAATTGACCATGTTACGTTCATCACCAAGTAGCAATTTCAACATATAATCATAATGTGGTAAGTGGTAATTCATCAATATAATGATTGCTGGCTAGTTCAATTGCTGGGATGATGACCCGCTTGACGGAGCAGATTCATGTGGGAACCCCTGCCATAAACCGACCATTTTTTGGGAACAACATTATTCTACCAAATTTGAAGAGGTCTTTGGTCATAATTCGTAATCTGGTTGGTGGTTTCAAACATTTTTCATTTCCCATAATATATGGGATGTCATCCTTCCCATTGACGAACTCATATTTTTCAAGATGGTTAAAACCACCAACCAGTAATCGTATCCTATGTTCTTCAGTTATCCCTATGGACCTATGGTATGATTCCATCCTTACCCTCTGGTAAACTAACATAACTATGGAAAATCCCCATTTTCAATGGGAAAATCCACTATAAATGGTCATTTTCAATAGCTATGTTAAATTACCAGAGGGTATCTCCATTGAACCCACCGATAGGCTGGATTCCTACGCCGAGCTCGTGGAGAGGCTGCGGAGTGAAGTGGCGCACGAGCGCGCCGAGCGTCAGGCAAGCGGCGCGCCGAGCCGCCACCGACGTGGTCGCAACGTTCTGGTGGCAACGTAATTGCTGCGATTGTTTAAGGATATATTTACTGGAAACATACAGAAAATGTTATTCAATTGGTTGGTTGCTTGGTTGGCTGGCTCGCTGGTTGGCTGGCTGGCTGGCTGGCTAGCTGGTTGTGGTTGTGCTTGTGGTTGTGGTTGTGGTTGTTGTTGTCGTCGTCGTCGTCGTCGTTGTTGTTGTTGTTGAAGGCTTCAGCCAAAAGCCTCTCAGCGCTGCGTAACTCGTTCTGGCCTTAGCAATGCCTTCGGCATTTTGAGATGTGCCATGGTCAAAACTTGTTTTTGGGCGAGATGGTCATCAATCCATTTTCTGGGGAAATTATAATATACTATGTAACTATATGTGGACCCGCATAAAATGTATCAAAAAACCATGTTTCTTGGGTCATTCTTGACTTGATCCACCCCGAAACAGCTTGGCAAGGTTTATGGGTTGCTTTTTGAGGCATGTCGATACACAGCTGCTACCCTTGGTATTTTGGTATTTTTTTTTCGGATGATTGTGAAACCAGGTATCGATTGCTCTTGCAGAGGACTTCTGCGGATGGTGCGCTGCTTGAGCTGCTTGATTGGATTCCCTCTGGGGTAATCTGGGGTCAACTCACATAATCTCACATAGATAGGGAAAAACCGCGGTTTTCCTAGGAACCCAGAAATGACTAAAAATGCTGGGTGTTCCATATGTTGGTTTTCAGGAGGGTGATTCTTATAAGTTGCAGACAATACTGGGGTAAATTCCCCCAAAAAAGATGGAAAAGATTAGCAGTTGATATCTAATTTGTCCACAAGTATGTGTTTGTTCCGGACGACGTTGTTGTTGTTGATCCGGTGCCTCACGGGATGTTCAACTATGCCCTTTCTACTCTCTACAAAAAGATCTTCGTGGCACTTACTTTTTTCTTGGTACTTGGAGAATAACCCGGCTTATAAATGGCGAAACCAGTTGGGGGACTTAGTAACACTTCGAAACTGGGGTTAGTAACCAGTTACTACGGTATGATCCACCAAGTAGTTACTACTAATTACTGACCTGCGGTTTGGTTTGAAACAGCATGAATCGGTGCAGGGTGAACAAATGACCCCAACTTCAACTGCTGCCCCGGGCAGGCCGCGACGGCGTGAGAGGTCTGCGTGAATCACTTAGAGGTGAGTGCAGATCCATGCCGACGTCCTTTGTTGTACATTGATGTAATGTTGTAAACCCAACTATAAACCATCCCCAATATGACCATGAATGGATACAAGAAACCATCCCCAAATGATGGGTTAACCATGTTGGGTTTACCACGCTACACTGAATTTCGCGTCCAACGTGACTCCGGAATTGCGAATCTTAGCCTTTCTTTGTTGCTCCGAGAACGGCTTGCAAGGTGCGCGAGTGCCAAAATTTTAACTAGAAAGGTTCTCAAGGACATCAACATGAGGTAAAGCGTACGAAAAATCTCTCAGGCTTGACATAGTCTAGGAAGCCCAGCTTGCAAGCTGAGCCTGAATCATAGCCCTCGAGGGCTACCAGGATTTCTGGTCAAGGTGCTACCGTTGCGTTTCCTGAATTTCGTTTCAGAAATGTGGGATGTTTTGATTCACGAAGCAACACTCCAAAATTTTCGAAGCATCCCCATTTATCAACCGTTTGGATCCATAGCTGGGTGGTATATTATGGTAAAATCATGCCAACCATGCCTGAAGTTGGCCCAAATTGGCTGAAATGATGGTCAGCACCTTGATGGAAACGACCAAAGTTGTCGAGGATTGATCAACATGAAAATAGACCAAAATATGTTAAACTATGTTTAGAACTTTTAATTAAAACTATCAAATTAGATACATGCATGACAGCAAGAACTACTACCTTTAATACCCTCAGGTTGGCATGTTCTAGAATAGCTAGAACTTGGGGCTAGGCCAAGGGAAATTTCAGAATGGTATCGGGACCATTTTAGAGCCCCTACACGGGGACCATTGTAGAACTTTGGAAGTTTGTATAATACTATATGATGATGTATGGTGCAGGTTTTGTGCATGTACTGTGATCCCCAGAGCCGGTGATTGAAACCAGCCAGTTTGATCCTCCTGATTGCACTATGTCGCGACAATATGGCCGAACCAATGCCATTTGGCACAAGAACCAAACAGAATAATACACAGATATTCAGAAGAAAAAATGTCGAATTCACAGTTCAATTTGTTTCTTAAGCTCTTGTTAGAACATTTCTGACTGGAAAAACTTGTGGCTTCAGCTCAGTTTTGTGGTGGTTAGCTGTACCTTTACCTTTGCATTGCATGGTTGTTTGATGTTGTTTGAATTTATTTTGTGCATGTTTGCTTCTTTTGCTGTCACCTGAGGCACGCATAGAGTGGCTTTTGCATGTTGTGTCACAGCTGTAAAATCCCGCGTCAGAGATGTGCGTGCATTTGCTGGGGATTTGCATGCATTTGGGTTCTTTTTTTGGTTTAATTTGCCAAAACCCTTGGGTCAAATACTGTCTAGCTTGGCATCTCTGATAAGAGAGGGGCCCAATAGGTGAAATCTGCGGTCAATTGGTAGGGTAGAAATTTATCCAACCCGAAATTAAGGAACTATCTCCGAACCTTTGAAAAATAAATTCTTCTTAAATTTATAATTTGGATAGGCCCTCTCTTTGATTATATTGTTGTTGCAATATATTAATATTATTTAATATTAATTTATATTTATATATGAAATAATAAACATTTAAATCTATAAATATATTATATAAAACATAAATTTATATAAAAATAAATAAAATTATATAATGGTGGAATAAAAAATATATATAATAAAATTATTAATATACATAATATATATATATATTTATTAAAATTGTGTCAAAATTAGGGTCGAAAAGGATTTTGGAGTCCGTTTGGAGGATTTTGTTATGGATTTATTTTTGGGGATTTTTATGTGGTTGATTATTTTTGATATTTATTTTTTATTTATTTGATTTTTTATTTGTCCGATTGGGGTATAATTGTAATTAAGATAAAATATAAAATATTTTTTAAAAAATTATTTAATATTTTGATTTGATATTTTAATATATTTTAAGATTCTGGAAAATTTATATTTAGAAAAAAATTATATATATTTATGATTGAATATTATATATTAATTAGATATAGTAATTGATAGTTAAATATTAATAAATAATGGAGGTAATGATAGGTAATGGTAGATAGTAATAGATGGAACTAGTATTAAATTTAGATAGTAAAAATATTGATAGCTATTGGCAGGCGGAAAGAGCGACAGGTAATGGTAGGTAGTGTAGGTAGTGGCAGGTAGGTAGTTATAGGTAGAGAATGGGAGAGATTGGTATGTAGTGGTAGATAAAATTATGGAAGAAAATAATAAAATATAATAGGTATTTATGGATGGGTAGTGGTGGGCAGTGGCAGATAGTGATAGGTAGAGGTAATGGTAGGTAGATGGTAGAAAGATAATAAAAAAGAAAGATATTGATATTTGGGTAGTAAATCTTTATTTCCGAGAGCGTCTGAGCGCAGGGTTCTTCCAATAGTGGGGGGTCTGTATCTCATCTTCTCATCTTCTATCTTCTCATCTTCCCATCTTCTCATCTTCCCACCTTCTCATCTTCACACCTTCTTATCTTCACATCTTCTCTCACACCTTCTCATCTTCACATCTTCTCTCACACCTTCTTATCTTCACATTTTCTCTCACACCTTCTCATCTTCACATCTTCTCTCCCACTTTCTCATCTTCACATCTTCTCTCACACCTTCTCATCTTCACATCTTCTCTCTCTCTCTCATTCACATCTTCTCTCCCACCTTCTCATCTTCACATCTTCTCTCACACCTTCTCATCTTCACATCTTCTCTCACACCTTCTCATCTTCACATCTTCTCTCCTACCCTTCTTATCTTCACACCTTCTCTCACACTTTCTCATCTTCACATCTTCTCTCTCTCTCTCTCTTCTCTCACACTTTCTCATCTTCACATCTTCTCTCTCTCTCTCTCTTTCTCATCTTCTCTCATCTTCTCTCACACCTTCTCATCTTGACATCTTCTCTCACATCTTTTTATCTTCACATCTTCTCTCACACCCTTCTCATCTTCACACCTTCTCTCACACCTTCTTATCTTCACATCTTCTCTCTCTCTCATTCTCTCTCCTTTCTCTCTCTCCTTTCTCTCTCCTTTTTCTCTCTCTCGCCTTCTTTTTATCTTTTTCTCTTAAGGCCGAGGGTGGTACCGGCGGCGAGTTACGAAACGTTAACCCTTTCGCACGAAATAAGGATCGATCGGCAAAAATTGAGGACAAATTACGATTTTACTTGTCCCGGAGCAACCCTTTCGCACGAAATGAGGGTCGATCAGCAAAAATTGAGGTAAAATTGCGATTTGACTTGTCTTGGAGCAACCCTTTCGCACGAAATGAGGGTCGATCGGCAAAAATTGAAGTAAAATTGTGATTTGATTTGTCCTGGAGCAACCCTTTCGTACGAAATGAGGGTCGATCGGTAAAAATTGAGGAAAAATTGCGATTTTATTTGTCCCGGAGCAACCCTTTCGCACGAAATGAGGGTCGATCGGCAAAAATTGAGGTAAAATTGCGATTTGACTTGTCCTGGAGCAACCCTTTCGTACGAAATGAGGGTCGATCGGCAAAAATTGAGGTAAAATTGCGATTTGACTTGTCCCGGAGCAACCCTTTCGCACGAAATGAGGGTCGATCGGCAAAAATTGAGGTAAAATTGCGATTTTATTTGCCCCGGAGCAACCCTTTCGCACGAAATGAGGGTCGATCGGCAAAAATTGAGGTAAAATTGTGATTTGACTTGTCCTGGAGCAACCCTTTCGTACGAAATGAGGGTCGATCGGCAAAAATTGAGGACAAATTACGATTTTACTTGTCCCGGAGCAACCCTTTCGCACGAAATGAGGGTCGATCGGCAAAAATTGAGGTAAAATTGCGATTTGACTTGTCTTGGAGC
>Ga0126342_10012022_pt1 | contig 15452 bp, 17 predicted proteins | sample Cyp1metagenome_FD_92528 | JGI IMG/M metagenome (GOLD analysis project Ga0126342, IMG submission 92528) | Coral microbial communities from Lord Howe Island, Old Settlement Bay, Australia - Cyphastrea 1 metagenome | ecosystem: Host-associated > Invertebrates > Cnidaria > Coral ...
ACCCTTGTTGATCTTCCCAATTGAATGTAAAGTCTAACGTTTGATATCCCCAAGTGTACAGCATAGAAGGGGTGTGGGCGAATCGGGGTGTTTGCGCGTAATATTATATACATGCTACTTATATAATATAATTTAATTATATATATTATTATTCCTGTACTATTCCCATTAAAGCCTGGAAACATGAAACAACTTCCACTGGAAAGGTCCGAAAGGTCCGATACTTCCGCAGCACCTACTGGTGCTGAAGTGGAAGATATGGATATCATCATGATCTATCTTGCAGAAGCAATGAAACAATCGTGATTCAATAGTACACAATGAATATAAGATGGTGTACAGTGTACAACATTTTCTACCGAAATAAAATTGATGGGGAACAAAAATGCGTCCACGTCTCTGGATGCAGCATTTTGCGCCAGATCTCTGTTCGGGAACGGATTGAAACTAGCAGCACGCGCATGCACTCCCAGGGTGCAGAGTGCGCCTATAGAGGCAAGGAATTAAAGCGACAGATCGCCGACAGATCGCGGACAGATCGCCTAGATCGTCTAGATCGCCTAGATCGCCTAGATCGCCTAGATTGGTAGATTTCTGTGAGAGACGCACAGGGCGATGAGCCTTGATGCTCACTGTAACAATCTCAATCTGAACATATCTGAAGTAAGGGGACCAGTGGGAACCAGCTGACAGCTAAATGCCAACAAGCGACAAGTGGATACACGTGGGGATACAAGTGGCTCATGAACGTTGGCCTAGTACGCCTCTGAGTCTATTGCATTGCCATCCATGGCATCTACGAAAAAACATAGGCCTGTTTGCCCCGCTTTCCATAGCAAAAATCAGGAGAAGGGTCCTAGTGAAGCCCCCTCAACAGAAACAACCTGAAGGACATTCGCATGCCTTCCAACGGTTGAGACATTCTGCATAGTAAACGACGTCTTGCGTCTTCTATCGGTCTGCTTCAGTCTGACTATTCCTCTGCATTTATCACAAAGATCCTACAGCTATCAAGGCTAAAAAATTGCGATTCACAAGCACTATTAGGCATCGTCGAATGCGAGGAATCCCACTTCAGACACGCAAAAAAACTATCGAATGGCGACTGGGCGCAACTGTGATTCAGGGTCCGGTTTAGACCAACTTGGACAAACACAAACACAACATAACACAACCATGCCAAATGAATGGCCCAAACACTAGCACATCTAACAGTAGTGAAAAGACAGTGGCTCAGCAACCTTTCCGTTGGCAGCAAGAAATGATCTCCTTGGGTTTTCACCCATTGGACAAAAGTGCTGTTGATGATTGTTGATGATTGTTGATTCATAGATATTCATAGTTTCCTATAGTTTCCTTGTTTTCCTTAATTTCTTGTTTTCCTTATTTTTCCTTGATCATTTTCGAGAATTTCACTGGATCATTTCTCGCGCGAATAAGTTGATCAATGGTTTCAAGGGCAGTACCGAAGCCATTCAGGCATCGAACATCCGTTCCAACAATGCTCTCGGCCGCAGGCAACAAACCATGGCAAATTGCCATGGTTTGAACCCACCATAGCAAATTCTTAATCGTCACAATTTTTATTAGAAACATTATGAAACATTATGAAACATTGCAAATCATCCTTTTAATGGAGCATGGTGGGTCTTGAAAAAAAAAACAGGATGCTGCATCGCGGCCGCAGATGGGAGTGTTGGCGGGAACCCGCGAAGCTCCGACTGCCATTGACTTCATCAATTTCGATTCCACTGGTCAGCCCAGTGTCTAGAGGGATAGTATGCGTTGGACTTTGGAAGTAGAGCTGATAGGCTGATAGATGTTCGTAGTAGATTAATATAGTATGTTTCTAGTATGCTCATAGTATCTTAATATTTATTAATGTAGTTCAGACATGTTGAAGCCTCCTTTTTCTCTGAAAACAAGATGAAAAACCATGGCAATTTTTCGTGAAACGAATCCACGAGGTATAAGATCGTATAAGCTCTGCCTCCCAGCCAGCTGAACAAGTGGAACAGGTGGTCTTCGCGACCTTCCACTGAACCTAAGTTTCTGACTGTCCAAGGCCTACTTTACACACTTTTCTAATATTGTCCTACTAATAAGGTCCTACTCAATCATACGGATCACGAGATCGATGTAAAAAACTCAATCCTCGACGATGGTTGGCAGCGCCTGGCTGGGTCAAGTGACACAAAAAAATACTCAGATGTACATCATGATCGTATATATAAAATAGGTAACACACATATATATATATATATCATCATATCATCACATATCATCCTAGTGCATCCACGATATCGATATCCACGATATCCACAATATCCACCACTTGACGTGCTCCTGCCTGTCGTAGCTGTTCCAAAGCGCCGTTCACGTCTTGGGAGTACTTGTCTGATGGCTCCTGAACTTCTGTCGAAACAGAATGCAAACGAATGCAGGGAAATAATGTGTATATATATACACAGTACATATGTACATTGATATGCAAACTCCAAGGCAATGGGGTCTGCAAATATCTGTGCTCAAGCCCAGAATGGTCACTATGTGTCACTACTATTACTCTGCCAAGGAACAGAAGACCTGGCCAGAGCTAGGCCAACCAACCCTGCGAAGGTCATCTTTCCCAAAACTCGTCCTTAGCACTTGCACTTGGGGCCGTCCATGGCCGTCCTGTATTTCTAAGAGCATGAAAAACATGTTCCATCATGTTCCATAAGATATGGTAATATGCTGTTTACATTGTTACATCTGTATACTACCATGGAATACCCAACGAACAGTTGCACACATCTTCAAACTTGATAAAACATATAAAACCCTTGATCCCCGGTCCATCCCAGTCCCCAACAACCGAACTCCAAGTTTCGCATAGTCTGCTGCTCACCCGGAGACCAAGAGGCTGGCAAGTCCTTGCATGACCGCAAAATGTGCAGTATTGATCATTTGATCATACACAATTGTGGCTATACTGTGGCTCATAGCCAATATAATTGCCAAGATGCTGACAACATGCTTTCTCTTCAAATTGTTTGCGCCGTATCAAAAAATCAAGGAGAGCTGAGAACCGCGCTGGATTGTGTAGAAGCGTCCAGCGCTCTTCCTGAAGTGAAAATCCAACTTGATCAGATTTGCGTGGGGACCTTTAGAGTGGTTTGAACCAGTGCATCTCTTAGGCTCCAACCAACATCTGGAGAATGTGTCCAGCTTCTTTGTAGAATCCTTTCCTCTCAGCCCTGTCTCGCAATTGACCCAAAACCTCAGCATTTTTGGGCTCTAACCTGTGATACAGATACACATTAATTAGATTTTTTTTAAAGTTATATACATCAGTTTTTTCCTAGGCAATTGCTTACTCTGCGAGAACCGAATGCTGCAGACCTGCAGCTGTTCTACCTCTTGCGAATATGCTTCAACATGATTCCACTATTAAGTGCCTTTTGAAACCACGCACGAACAACAAAAACGCACCAATAGCAACAAAAAGAGTCATCATGTGTCACCAAGATGTGCCTTGGCACATACCGAGGAACAATTTCGAGCAAGTGCTGCTCTTCGACTTTTCCTAATAGCCTCCTGCAGTGAATCTTCCAACATCTTCCAACCTAAACTGTTTCTTCGACTCGGATGGTTTTGGATTTGCCAATCACATTATGATAGCGGATACGCCATACATTTATGGATGTGCCAATCCAATCATCATTCAAATCCTCATCCAATCATCCAATCATCCTAAAAATCATCTGCCATTTAAAAGAAAACATTAACCACCATGAACATATCCATCATTAACCACCATTCATCAACCATCAAGCATGATCTATATATCTATATATATATATACATATCATAGTATATCCATAATATCATCCAAAATCATCCAATCCATCATCCAAAATCATCATCCAGCCAGCCAAAATCATCCAGTCATCCAGTCATCGTCTCAGAGCTCCTTTGGGCTTTGTCCAAACTGATGGGCCTCTTGGGATGCTCCGCATGGCAGTAGTTGCAGGATGCGCCAAGCGCGCATCCCCGGGCAAAAAAGTGCACCTAGACTGCGTGTTTCCCAATGCGGGAAAGGAAAACGAAGGAATTCATGGGAAAGATATGAGACAATTAGAAAATTCATGCATTGGTGATCATTAATTATCGTTGATTATCGTTGATTGGCAATTCATGAACATTGATAACTGATGATTGATGATCATTGATGACTGATAGAATACATAGAATAGTCCAATTGTATTCCCAGGATCAATGGAGATATCTTTTGAGAAAGTCACCAATGCTGACGCGGCACACAGGGCCGCTTGCAAACTTCAGGATGACCTCGTGTGCCCTTGCTATAACGACCTGTCCCAATGTCCCAATGCCATCCAGATTCACAAGTTGAAAATTGATGGAAAGTGTGGATTGGTGTATGGATTATTCTGGATTGATGCTCTCACTCTCTCTAAATCCATTACCATCTCCCCACATGTTCCACTGCAGGATGTAGGATGCATCTCTGTTATTCTCTGTTCTTGTGATTGTTTATGATTGTTTATGATTGTTGATTACAAAATGTTGATTTCCTCTGCCGCTCCACTTTGTTTCAATCCTTTCAATCACGAACTTCATCGTGTGTAGATTCTGTAGCCGCCTGAATCTGATTCTCCATCGTCCTCTGGCGCCAGTGCCACGTCGACCACGTCCACCACGTCGGCCACGTCGGCCACGTCCTGTGGAGGCTCCGCTTCGCCTCCCAAGCCCAAGCCGCTGTCCAAATGCCTGCACAGCACCTGGGGCCAAATAGTGACAGCGAATCGATGCAAATAATCCACAAATAGCATGATCTAATTTATAATCCACAACTTACATCAAGTTTATTCAAATTTACATCGATTGACATCAACTGGCCTCATGACAATATGATTATACATGAATTACATGATTATACACTATGACAATCTGTGATAACTTTATAAGTGATAACATATGAGTATCATCTGAGTCTCATCGGCTGGGCAATGGCCAGGAGGGCCTCGTTGCTTTTCAAAGGAGCCGATGAAATCTCAATGGGGCCACGTTCCTGCGCTGGTCATGCCTGAGGCTATCATGGTACTTACACTTTGTAGATCGTTTATATACATATATGATATGTATATATATATATATATGATATGTATAAATGTATATATATATATAATTATATACATATAATATATGCTATATATGTTTATATCGGGCCAAACAACGCCAAGTTTGAGACACACCTTTTGCCATGGTCTGGGCATGGTCTGGGCATGGGCTCTGGAGGCTCATGTCGTCCTTGATATCGTGCTTCGCTGTCAAGATCGGCTCGCTGTTGGAGCGTAGTGGCTTTGGGCAATTCTCCTCCGAGGTGGAAAAATGGTGAAAATGTTGGGAAAAATGATCACCTGGAACTCAAAATAACTCAAAGAACCCACTGAAGACTGGCCATGTTATGCCACCTGGCCTTGAAATGGCTGTTTATGCTGTTTCCTCCAACCACTCCTTGTCTATTTTGCGTATCTGTGTTGTTTCCGGGGCCCAAGTAACCATTGTTCACCATACAAATCACAAGGTTGATGTTGGCAAGCGGCACTTATAGCGGCTTGCCTATCATCTTCCGTATCTCTTTCCCCAGATTAGACCTTTTGATCCCAGGGATGAAGGACCGTTTGGAAATCCCTTGGGAAACATCGTTTTATATCCCTTGGAAACTGTGCGTAACAGACGGTTTCATGCTGTGAAACGTGCCCAACGATATCGTTCCTCGATATCGATGAAGGTGGACTTCACACAGATTTTCCACTGCACCACGAGCATTGTGGGCCTGCCATGAGACTGTTGGTATCATGATGTCAAAATCGCAGATCAACATGGGCTTATCTGAAAACGAGGGATGCCCCATAAAAAGTGCCATTTCTCTGGGGAAACTGGTGATAAACCAATGGATTTAGTGTGTGAATGACCCGCTGTGCAAACTGAACACTGATATTCACTGATCACAGGTGCCTTGCAGCACTTGTCGATGACTAGTGACTCCAAAAATAGGTGGGCGATAGTTCCAGCTAGGCAGAACCCACCTTGAGCCATAAATGACCAGCAAAAGGCAGCTCTTATAACCCCAAGAATCTTTGCTGAAAACACCTCCGGTCCTTAGTAGCCTGAGTTTAGTTCGCCTCAGTTCTTGGTCTGCCGGGCGCGTGACGCCATGCGCCAGGCAGGTGGCAATGGTGGCAAGGCCATGGCGTGCCGTGCGTGTGCTGAGACGCCCGAGCAAGACAATCAACGCCGGAGACAGGACCCTCTGCAGCTGCCACCTTAGCAATGGGTGAGATTGGGGTGTTGGGGTGTCTAACATACGATATACAACTATAACAAAGGAATATGATATATGATATATGATGTATGATGTATGATGTATGATATATGATATATGATATATGATGTATGATGTATGATATATGATATATGATATATGATGTATGATATATGATATATCATATATAATGATATGAATACATGATATGTTAACATATCATACCTAACACATTATGCACAACACATCTTTATATCAATGGATATCAATGGGATATCAATGGATACGATGGTGACGTGAATCTCCAGAGTTGCCCACTGGGAAGGTCTCGCAGAGACCAAGCAGCCATTGCAAAGCAGGCACCAAGGCCTGCAGAAACGCTGCAGTTTCAAAGCACCAGTGACTCCAAGAGGCGGAATGTATCATACATGGCACACATATATACATATAATATATATATATATATATAAATATATATACTATATGAAACATATTAATATATATTAATATATATATATACATATTTATATATGTATATGTATACATGTGGTATGTATATCTACATCATGTATACATAATATGAATCCAGAATGGCCATAATCTGTATCCATCATGGTCCGCCCTGTTCGCATCGACAAAGTGACCTCTAAAGTGTCGGTGGAGAAGTTGGCAGATGCCGGCCAGGGCCATTCACAAGTGGATGACAGCCTGAGCAAAATCTGTGGCAAAATGACCATGGAAATCCATGGAACAAAAACTCGGGGCCCTCCTCACATGGAGGGCGTCCATGGGGGTTCCTATTGCGACAGCAAAATGCTCAAAACATCTACCATCTGGTTATTTAACACAGCCATGGAAAATCACCATTTTTAATAGGTAAACCATCTATAAATGGGTTATTTTCCATGGCTATGTTAAATAACCAGAGGGTAGCTATTGAAAGCACAGTAACATGATCCAAAGCTGAGGATGTCGCAAGGGCAACAGCCGGGAAGGAAAGGAATGCAGAGAGAGCTCGTACGGTGTGCAAGCCTATCAAAGCTTTACAAATTGATTGAAGACAAGTAGGACTGTCTTGCATATCATTGACCGGGTTTGTCAGTTTTCGTGTTTCCCATGTTCAAAGCATGTTCCATCTCTTACGCTCACATTTTTCACAAATTCCACCAGCAAAAACATGGCCAGTATTAATAGTGATAACAGAATGAAACCACAAACAATCAGAAGCATCATAATGTTACGCACAATACATGTAGGCTATATAGAGAAACGGCAATGTCACGCCTAAGTCATGCCTAGCGCATTTTTGAGTGGCATAAGCAGACTCCAGAGTCCCCTGCGTTCTTGCTAAGGGCACGACTTTTCCAAAACACTTCCCCAACGGTACAACGGTTTTTCCCTAAAACAGGAACGACTTTGTCAGGTGCCTGTATGTATGACTATTATGTATATATTATAATGTATACATATTGATAATTATAATACAACGTACACTAGTTGAAATATCAACCATCTTTATATATGGTTATGGGTCAAAACTCTGATACCCCGGCAGACGCAAAGGGGAGCGCGCCAGGGAATATGGTTATGGGTCAAAACTCTGATGCCCTTGGTACCAAAAAAAAAGCTGGTTAATGGATGGTTACGCCTCCAAAAATGGTAATCATAGGTTTTGACCCATCCCCATATAGTACATAATGACAACAGTTGTCTAATCAATGGAAAACCATGGAAAAAACACGAAGTTTCCAACCTGGGAGCGCAACAGCGCACCGATGTCATCCAGCCTCAGAATAGCAACTCTACACGTCTCACTGATCATCTGAAAAACCTGTCTGAAAAAACGATTTTTTGGTGGTTTATCATTGATTGATATTGATGATGGTTTGCCCAGTCAATACAATATTAATACTGCCATTTGAGAAGAACCCATTTTCTGGCAAACCCATATTCTACTACAGTCAAAAGTATGTAACGATATTTCATTCTAGTCATTGTGTTAAGTTAACACCAACCATTTAGATTAGAGAAACAAAACCATGGTTGGTGTTCATCATTTAATTTGAGCCATTAAATTAACATTGGTGTTTAATTAACACCAACCATCAAAAAAATGATAAAAAATGGTTCATCATTTTTCTGGGGCCTGTGATTTTGACACAGCTTGACATCTTGGTCGCAAGGTCTGCTGAGCTCGAAGACACTCCTGGCTCTGAAAGCCGACCCACAAGGTCCGCCACCTTGGTAAATCTGCTGGTTGCCCTGCAAATGGGTCGTTCGTTTGGGATGAGATGATGAGATCCTGCAAAACATAATATAGATATATATATATATATATAACATATACACGTATATATAGATATATAGTCATTATTATCATATTTATTTATATAAAAATTGAAAAATCTGCTGGGCAACCCAACTGCTGGATTGTCAGCCAACTCTGCTGCCTGTCGGGGTCACGGTTCACTTCATTTCACGTTTCTTTTTTCTTCTGCGTCGCAAACACTGTGATGAAACTGAGGAAAGTGATGACAGTGATGGATACCCTCTGGTAATTTAACGTAGCTATTGAAAATAACCATTTATAGTGGATTTTCCCATTAAAAATGGTGATTTTCCATAGTTATGTTAGTTTACCAGAGGGTACTTCTTGTGGTTTAGTCATCTTGATTTCCCTTCCCGTTGTTGATCCCATTGGTTTCCAAACCTTCCAATTTTCGAGCTGTGCCAGGCGCTGAGCACGTTCTCGGAGTTCTTAGCTATAGCAGGTGGACCAGGTACCAGGTACCAGCTGGGCAACTCTTGACGTGGTGACCTATGTCGGATTTAGATTGATGGATTTAGGAAGTTGGATTTTGATGATTTTGGAATTCAGTATCAATTGTTTTCTCCATCCAACAGTTGAATTTGGATCCATCAGTCTCAATTGGATCAGTATTGGATCAGTTGAACTTGCAGTAACTTGCAATAGATTGCAGCTGCAGTGACTAAAAACATCTAAAAACCATTAAAAACAGCTGTATCCCTGGAAAAATCACTTCTGTCCCATCGAGGCCCTGGCTCAAAGCCATGCCAGAGTCCGAAGCCCTCAGCCCAAGCCATGGACGCAGAAATTGAGCCCCCAATTCTGCTACAAAGGAGAGAAGTTAAATGATACTTAAATGATGTTAATGTAAGATAATGCAAGCACTACTGGGCCTTACTTCATAAGTTGATATATGTTGATATGATTAATTTGCTGACAAAGAAGATGTGTCCTTTTCTTCGATTTCTGAGTGCCATGGCACAGCACCAGCTTCCGCTAGACGTTGCAAACGAGCCTGGCCAAGCTTCCATTTTTTTCGAAACAACCAAAAAAATAGCCTTGGCCGCCTTGGCCGCCTTGGCCGCCTTGGCCCATCAGACACTCAAGTCCGAAACAGCAGTGAATGTGATTCTTTTGGCTTCCAAAATAAAATAGGCCCACGAGCGCAAAAACATGATCAGCTCAAGAGAATTGCTACCAGGACTGCATTGAGGTGATTTTTTTGTGGCTTGGTGACCGCCTCAACACCATGCCGCTTCAGTGCGGTCACCTGATTTGTGAATCTGATTACAGCTTGATTTCACCCGACTGTACCCTGTTTTGACTGCACTGGCCCCTGAAATCAGTGCATAGGGCAGGGTACATCGAGGCAAATAGCTTCTGCTATCTTCTGCTTCTGATGATTCTTATTGATTCTTGTATTCTAGGATCTTCTAGGACTGTTGGCAAGCTCAAAAGACTTTACAAGAGGATAAAGGGTTCGATTCAACAACCTTGTTAGAGTAACCCAGAGTAACCGAGTAACCCACAGAAGTTTCAAAATGCTGAGGGCACTGAGGGCAGTACCAAACCCACCGCAGTGACCGCAGTGTCACCTGAAATCGGCTCGAGCACTCGTTCGACCTCGTTGCTGCTGGAAGACGCACAGGTTGAACGCGCCCTGATCGCGCAGCTGCAGTCCCTTTTTGGCAACCCTGGAGCCAAAAACTAAAATACATCAGTTACATCAGACAGTGGGATTTACATGCAGTTACTGGTTTCCAGCAACTCTGACTGTACAAATTAAGTGAAATTACATCTGCCAACTAGAGGACGTCTTTCAGTAGAGCCCATGGATGCTCAAGCGCAAAGAGTTTGTCCAAAAGTTCAGCTGCTGCTGAGAAAGCACCGCCTGAGTATTGGCTGAAGCTGTTACCCAGCCTGCTGAGATCCACTGAGTCTATTCACCACGTCTGAACAGGGTCTGTTTGGGCCCGTGTAGACTCGTGTAGATGTAAGTTTGGCATAGTTTGGCCATGTTTAGTCCTGAGCCATCCAATCTTCGGGTCAACGTTTTGGATCATACACTTGCAATCATTAACATAAAGTAGCATAAAGTCACAATACACATGATATACCTGCGCAATACATGCGATTTTGTGGTACAATCAGTCCACCTCTGACCCCATCGGTGCCAGGGTGCCCTTCTCACAGGTCTCCATCGCCGCCGCGATGCACAAAGCCGTTGGTCTCGCCATCGTCGCGAAGACAGCGAGCGCCGGCTGCCACTGCCCAGCTGCCTCAAGCGCCGACGAACAACACACCACCCACAGCCACAACACACAAAGCCGCAACACACAAAGCCACAACAAACAAAGCCACAACCAGGAGCCAACGACCTCCCAATCCTAATATCAACACAACTATCACAACTACCACAACTTCAACATGATGTCATGATGTCGTTTCATGTCATTTCTGTTGAGTCATCTGCATCATGTGATGCCACCAAGATGTGCAGGAAACGGCGACCCTTTCTACCCAAGCCTGACAAGCAGTCAGGGTGGACGCAAAGGCAGCCACAGCGGCATCTTTGGGAGTCACCAAGAGTTGCAGTGCCAACTGCCATTGAACGCTCTTGCTGCATGCATTGATGGCGCTGCTGTAACTCACCACCTGAGCTCCACGACACTCCTGAAGAAATGGTGATGCCTCCTCTATCAATGTGCAACAGGTTTCACTTCAATCCTGTCATGAAACCATCCAGTTGAGTCACTGTTGGTTGCAGCTGCCAGGATGGCAACTGGTGAAGAAGATGAAGTGCTTTCTGCCACATTGAAGTCCTTGACGGTGCAACACGGCCCAACCCGGCGCGATACGGACAGGCCAACTGAAGCTCGATGTTCATTGACTTCTTCATGTAACGGGCTTGTTTCAGCATTTTCAACCTCAAACATCTTCAAAACCAGTGATTTAAGCCCATCATATCTGGTTTATTCTGGTTTTTTCTTCTGATTCCTGATATTTTTTGATGTTTTTTTTGGCCATTTGATCCCAGTTGATCCCATCCGTATCTTTCATGTCCCCAAGGCCCCAAGGGGGTGACACCTCACCGCGCCTCTCGCAGGCAGAAATGACGCCGTTCACGGTGATCTCGCTGGGTCTCTTGGAGCACCTTGGATGCTGTGGGATGCTGAGGGATGCACCACTGCATATTGGCATGGCCCACTGCATAGTTATGGTTTATGGTTATGGTTCATGGAACCACTATACTGGGTTTATAGTGGTTTATATCAACTTGGACTTCATTGATTTCATCAATTTCATCTTCACTTTCAGTCCAAAAATGTCAGCATTCAGGATCCGTTTGGATCGAGGATCGGCACCTGTGCATCAACTCCAGGAAGTGCAAAGCCATCTGCCACTGTCGACCTGGATATTTCGAATGGAACCCTCACATGTTTGCATGGCAGAGATATTTCAAGTCTGATAGTGACTGGTGGTCATTCCAGAAGATGTTGAGTGAAAAAGCTGAATTGCCTTTCTGTTTCAAAATGTTTCATGATCTTTCATCTCTGGCATTTGTTTGTTTAAACATTCCCCACACAGTTGATAGATGTTGATAGAGATATTGGATGGTGGTGCATTGTGCTTTGCCATGACCATTGCCACAGCCGAGGTCGTGGCCCTTCTCGCAGCTGCTGATGACGCTGCTATAGGTCAGCATGCTCGGCTCTGCCTGGAAACTTGGAGGATTGGATGCTGTGATTCAAAATTCTTGTGAATATGATACCCTCTGGTAAACATACAAAAAACACTAACATAACTATGGAAAAGCACCATTTTCAATGGGTAAATCCACAAATGGGCCATTTTCAATAGCTATGTTAAATTACCAGGGGGTAAATATGTGTGAATGTTAAAACGTCTGTGTCAAATGCCGTAAACATCCGTAAACACATTGCTGATCATTGACCCTTTTTGACCCTTTTTGGCAGTTTGCATCAGCACCTTGGCCTCATCAAATAGCAATAGTGCGACTTCCCAGCGATCTCCACAAGCCTCGAAACAGGACGAGAATGGACACTGAAAACCTCAATCCATGGCGGCCGTCAAGCAGCGCTTCGGATATGTTCGGATTGGGGCCCTGGGGCCCACGCACTCAGAGCTGCATTCAGAGTCACGATGTTGATTCGAAGTCGTCTTGCCATTGTTGACAACATCTGAAGCGCCATGTCCCATTGGTCACCTGCAACTTCATCCAAAGTGTGCGGGAAAACTCGCATGCGCCTCCCTGAAATCTCCTTGACATGATAGATTGGCCGGTTGGCCTAATGTATTCTCTACTTGGCAAAATAATAGGGTCTCGACAAATCAAACAGGACTTTTCAAACTGACAATTGCTGCAGAATTGTTGCAAAATTGGGCCTCCGCAGGCACTCAAGGCTGCAGTACCACCAATCACATCACATTCACATCGACTCAAGGTAAACATGGCGTTTCGCCATCGAGAAGCAGCGGCACAAGCTGAGATGACCTCGATGATACTCATCTGGTGGCTTTTCCCAGGCTTGTGGAACATCTGGAACATGTTCCCAGGTTGATGGGGATCGTTTACCATGTTTACCGTCCATCTTTCCCAAAAAGAATGAATATCACATAATATCACATACTCTTGAAACAAATTACTGGAAGCTACTCCTCTTTCCCTTGTTTTGGTTTCTGTGTGTTGTTTTGTTCATGTTCCCACCTTGTTTTGTAAAAAGGTTGCTTGTCCCAAAGCCGTGAAGAATCTGAAGAGTGGAAGGTTAAGGAAAAAACCACCAGCCGATGACACTTAGGCACACCAAAATAGCCAGGTCTAATTCCTCATTGTCCATCATTTTCCCAGATTTTCCCCATTAGAATCAGTCAAAAAATGCCGTAAATTATCGTAAATTACATGATTCATGGAGGGTCCATCCTCATCCTCATCACCCTCCATTGGATCGACATATTTCATCCCCAGCCACCGTGTTGATGGTCACTTGGTCAGCGTGGAAGTTCCTGGACACCGCCAGCGCCGAACGCCACAGGCTCTGCCATGCACAACTGGCGAGCGCTGCCTCGAAATTGCTGGAAATTGGGGACCGTTCCGGGAGACTCCTGGATTTACCGTGATAAAAACCATGAAATTCACCTGGATTCACCTGAAATCATCTGTCTTAAAACTGGTGACGAGCATTGTGCGCGAAATCTTCCAAGCCACATTGTGGCTCACGACATCAGCGAGCAAAGATCGGATTGCCATGCTTGCAAGGACTTGTATAGACTTCAGCCAGTAGCCAGCTGAAGCATACCTCAGAATCTGCAGAAAAATGTGTACACATAAACTTAAATTAATTTCCAAGAACACATTGTACACTGCACACATCACTTGCAGATCCCCTGATTTCAACGACGTGGATCTTCCGATGTCTTGCGATCTTCTGCAAATCAGCCAGGTTACGAGCTCAGCAGAGTGTTAAAGCCTCAGATACATGGTTTGGTCCAAAAATGGGAGAGATCCCATGGCCGTTTTCATGGCTGAAAACATATTGGACATGATTTGATAAATTTGGGTAAGGATTTTCTTAACCCACAAAATTTTCCATGGGATTTCCCCTGGGATTTTGGAGTAGCCTGATTTCACAGCATTGAAACCATGGAACTCGGATGAACTCGGCCCATTTGGCCCAGCTATGCCCAGCTGCTGAAGACATCCGAAGAGATACTCCGTTGCATTGACCGTTGCACTTCACTTGCCATTGCCCACGACTTGCAGGCGCCCATGGCAGCCATGGCACTGTTGTGGCTGATGGCATCAGCGCAAATTCGTAGTCCTTCCACAAGTCCAAACCATCCCAAACCACAAATGTTGGAGAGCAATATGGAAAATATGGAAACCCAATGTGCGACGTACCATCTGGGACAAACTCTGCACACACTTCACCTATCTTCGAAACCAATCCACTTGGCTCAGGTTTTGCAGCAAGAACACCGAAATGTGCATAGTCCAGTGTCAGATGGCATGATAGTGCCGGCATGCGGATGGCATCATCTCCTGCCATCTCTTCCAACAGAAATGCTGCCCTCCAGTGGCCACTGATGGCGGAATTGAAGCTGATGATGTCGTGGATGGCCTGCACAGGTGGACGGGCGCACCAGCGGAACATCGTTAAAGCTGGAAGCATACATCACAAAAATATACAAAATTCATGACCAAAATTGACCAAACATCATAACATATCATAACAGTCATAACATATCATAACAACTTGAATGGTGACGATATGATATCACCATTTTTAATAGGTAAATCATAACATATCATAATCACATAATTGAATGCCAACTCCCACGACTGAAAGAAGCGTCAGATCTTCAGTCTTCACTTCTCTCCTTTCTGGGAAGGCAGGGAGATCAGGCTTTGCCATGCCTTGAACACCATGGAACCCAAAACGCCAATGGCGACATCCCAGTGGTGCGATTTGGCTGAAGTGCTGATTGCCTGCAAATCACAAGAGTCTGACGCGCCCGGTGCATGCGAATCACAAATTAAAATAAATTAAACCTCTGTATTTTACCAGGTCAACCGACAATGGGGTGAAATACTAAGCTAACACCGTTAAGCACTCAGCTCTTTTGAACCAACGCTATCGGGCAGATCGATGATATATACAATACATGGTATTACTGCAGGAGTTTTTACACCCCCCTCGGGCGAGCAGGGACGACTGCGGAGAACGAATAACCCAGAAAAGCATACCCTCGCGGGTAGCCAAATTTCTTTAGTTGGTTTTAGACATTTTGTGC
>Ga0126342_10012023_pt1 | contig 15452 bp, 16 predicted proteins | sample Cyp1metagenome_FD_92528 | JGI IMG/M metagenome (GOLD analysis project Ga0126342, IMG submission 92528) | Coral microbial communities from Lord Howe Island, Old Settlement Bay, Australia - Cyphastrea 1 metagenome | ecosystem: Host-associated > Invertebrates > Cnidaria > Coral ...
CACTCTCCACTCCACACTTCACACTCCACACTCTTATCCTGATTGCCATGAAGTCCCACGCTTGCTGCACGAAATGCACGTTTGCAACTTCACAACGTGACGTTTTGCGGCACATCCCAGAGACACGGCGAGCGACGCAATTTAGAGCGCACAACACTTCACGCGTGCCACGAAGTCCCATGTCTCCCACATGAAATGCACTTCCGCAACTTCAAAACCTCACGTTTTGTAAGTTAGAAGTCTAATTTCATGCAATTTCTATAGACACAAGATGCAATTGGAGCACTGCGACACGCAACCAAGAAAACAAGAACCCTTCGCTACGCATTTGGGAAAAGCCTTCACATCCCTTCACACTTGGGGCTCACACTTCACCGCGCTTCTGCCCACACATCCGGCACACTCGCCTCAGTTAGCACCAAGGTGCTGGAGGTGACTCCGGAACGTACATGGGACACTGTGCAAACCCAGTCCTGTACCGCAAATCTTGGGAAGATGAATTAAGGCTGTGCCCAATTCACTGAAGTCTGGGAAACCCAACTGGAAAAACTCTGGGCTAAACCAGTTTCTGGATTTTGGGGTACCAGTGGTACCAGCTTTTTGGAGAACAAGATATAACAAGTGACAAGATCAAATACATCATTTCTATGAAAAGATTATGGAAACCCACAGGGTACTGGAAATCATCGTCCCCTTCGATCATCGTCCCCATCCAGGTTGAGGCCCCAAGCGAATCGGCTTCAAAGCTATGCCCGCAACGTGAGCAACTGGTCATGGCCTGGCGCGAAACTTCAGGCATGCATCTCATGCGCGCGTATATTGTATATATACACGCTTATCATATGTATATATATAATATCTTATATATACACATATTGTATACATACATTATTTAAATAATAAGTACTAATAACACAAAATAACACAACGTGACATGACCTGAAATCACATAACATCAAGTTACATCTCATATCATCTCATCATAACACCTCAAGCACATCAATTTATATAGGATTATAACAGTGCTTCTGTAGATGGATGCCCCCACACCGATGAAGTCAAAGCAACCGGCACAGCAACACAACGGTACAGCGGTGTGCTGCAGTTCCATTGGGTGCCCAACCTCGTGTCCCAACTATGATTCACATGAAATGGCCTACATGTTTTAGCACTGTCGAGTTGGATCCACAATGAACTTGACCTCTTGAGATAGTTATGTATAGATTAACAGTGGGAACTTGTTTCTTCTGACAGCACTTCTCAAATATGTCAAAACATCTTTGGCTAATTCTCCCGTGTTCCAAGATTTGAGAAAAAAGTCCCTGAGACTTTGAATGTCCGTATTCTACCTACATTTTTCAGTCCCCAAAGATGTCACCGGGACCCACCACACAGAGCCATTGAGGGGCCTCAGCCTTCACAGCCTCAAAGCCACTTGCCAAATGACGCCTTAGAGGGGCAAAGACTGGTTGGTGGTTGGCCTATCCCTCTGAAAAATGATGGAGTGAACGTCAGTTGGGATGATGAAATTCCCAAGATATGGAAAAATCCATTAAAATCCATTAAAATCCATTAAACCATTATAATCCATTAATCCCAATATATGGAAAGTCAGAATCCATTCATGTTCCAAACCACCAACCAGAAGATGTTGGTGACTCTTTGGATTTTCCCCCACCTTGGACTCTTTGACATCGCCAAAAATTGGCAGCAGAACAGCAGAAATAAATCACCCCGCACATCGCCTTGTGAAATCTACTGGGAGACGCAAGCGACTCAGTGATGTATGTAGTTGATTGTAGTTGGTCCCTCAAACAATCCACCACAACTCAACGACAAAGACCCAATCACACAATTGGTTGGTTGGCACTTTTTTGCAAGAAGGCATCTTTGGTAACTGATTTCTCAGGCGTTGGAATACACTCGAAAAGTCTCTGCAGGGCACATGCATAGATTTCCGAAATCCGTCAAGGACCAGAAGGCTGTGAGAATTGTTTTCAATCAATCTACTGTATTCATCTGTAAGCTAGATTAACCTAGTACACACATGCTCCTGCCAATTTTTTGTTCTCATGCGGACAGCACTGGAATCATCCCTGGATTCTGATCTCTGGATGAAGATTAACTTATCCTTTTTTAAATACTTTTGCTGTGGACTTTATGCAATCTCTGGCTGTGGACAGTGACAGTTGCAAAATTACTCACGGGTGTCCTCCTCTGTGCCTTGGTTTCGTGCTTCAGGCCATCTCTGATTACGCAGCATTAGCTGAAATTTGAACTGATATTAGTTAAACAGAAGTAGCTTCAAGATACTTTAAGTAACTAAGTAACATAACCAACCTTCTCTGCTTCGCGAAGCTCACGGGCATTGGCAGGGTCATGTGCCGGCCACCCACAGCTTTAAAAAAACGCGACGGCTGTGCCCCGCAGCTGTACCACATCTCCGCTTCAAACAGGAACTTTAGAAATTTTCACAAGCCCACTCTTCTCATCAGAGCCGCTTCGTGGATCAAGCCAGGGATGTTTATGATGTTTGGGCAAAGCACTAAAAACACCAAAAAAAAGGTTTGGTTAAAGGTTTGGTTACAAATGTTGGGACTAGATGTAAAAAGACAAAGACACCACGTGACATCAATTTCGCGCAACAGCGCAAATCCGCCTGCACCGAAGGTGGCGAGGCGTTTTTTTTGTGCATGCGTGAGCTGGAGGCACTTGCAATAGCTATTGAGCTTTAGCTTGGGGGAAGCCCTTTACTGCTCTAGAATCCAGTGTTTTTCCAGGTTTTCTTAAAGGGGCTAAGAAATCGGCTAAGTTGCCAAACTTGGGCTCAACATGGAAACTCAACATGGGCCCAACATTTGCCCGTTTGCCCAGCATGAGCCCTACAAAGGCCCAATATAGATCAACATAGAACATAGTTTTATTGGAACTCTGGAGCTAACACTCCGGCGCGGGCGGTTGTTGTCGCGAAGCGACCAGAATACATTGGCTTTTGGTCCCAGCTCTTGCAAGATTGTCTTACTGCAACTGCAAGCAACACCAGTTCCATACACATTGACCATCATTGAACTTTGAAAAACACTGAAAAACAGGTCGAAGATTCTGTCATCTCATTTTGAAGGATTGCAGGATGTTACAAGCAAGATCCCAGTGACCCAGTGTACCTCTGACCCTGGCGACGAAGAGATAGGCAGAGCAGAGTGCAGTCATTGTGGTAGACCAAGCACTGGGTCGTTCAGATGCTTCAATTCAGCAAAAAGCCCTAGGGCCCAAGCTTGTAAGATGTTTCTTGAGGTTACCCGCAAATGTTCCCTTGCAGAGGTTCTTTGTGAAATTGAGTGTGCAAACAAAGGGTGGACAACGAATCCCAAAACAAGTCAAAACATTAGAATTGCAGATTCAGAACTTTGGTGCTGTGGAAAGCAATGAACTTCATTCGACTGTTCGACTATGCCAAATGCTACCACAAACTTCTGCATGATCTGCATGTCCAGAACTTTCTTAGCCCTCCTCGTCAAACATCTGGGCAAGTTAGGAACATGCTGCAGCAGCCCCTTTCCGGGGCTGATTTTTTTTTGGTACCCCAAAATCTGATTTGGTTGACCATGATCTTACCTGGTTGTCACGTTCCCAAAAAAAGCTCACGTCTTTGGGGATATCCTCAGTTTTAGACACACCCATTGAAAATCTTTGGTTTCCTCAAAGAGCTTGCGACATGGCGGGTAGAGACTGGGGATAGCCATGGTGTTTCCTCGGTAAACGATATCCAAACGATCAACAAGTGCTATCACACGCTTGAGAAGGGAATCAGGAAACTTAATGTTTGTGTTTTGTCCACATCTTACCCTAAATTGGGTGAAATGCATGAACGTCTGATTAATTATGCTTGAAGGAGTTTTTGAGGCAGATTCCTGCCGAGACACTAGCTTTGACATGCCGTGGAATTCCATACATTTGGGTACATAGGCTCGTAAGTGACTTGCCAAACGTATTTCAAAGGATCAGGTGTTTCTTGACGTCCAAATTATCCGGCACATTAAAATAGGTGCGCTTGCTTGCATAGTTGCCATCGCTGGTTCTTGTATGGACCAAAAATGAGGTCTGCCCAGAATCTGGACCATTTTGACCTGATGTGTACCGTATTGTTCAACCTCCATTCTGCAAAATTCATCAGCGGAATCATTTACAGCACTTGCCCAGCTCATACTTTGAAATGCGCCCGCCGCTCATCAAGTTGTGAACGCGCCCAAACTGCGTCACACCACGTGTAGTTGGCCATGGATGGCCATGGTTGATCCATGTCAATTCCGTCCAGCCTTTCACCAAAAACGGCAAAATTGATTCCTTCTCAAATCTCAAATCATCTCAAATCACTGTAAACAGTTGATAACAGTTGTACCTTTGGAATCTTGATCCTTGCAAATGCACCGGTGCAATTGGCCTTTGTGGATTGCCTGCTGCAATTTGGGCTTGCACTTGTGAGAAGCGGCATTGCAAACAAACCTGAGAAACTCTCAGAGAGTGGAAGCGAGCGGACTGACTGCTCTGTATGAACAGCTGCAGGCTTTGTAAGGAACAGGTCAAAAGCTGAGCTTGTTTCTCTGAAGTTAAGTTGTGGGGTATAAGTTGGTATCAAAATGGAAGTTCCAAACAGGTTACCACTGACCAGTGCGGGAGGTTTGTCTCTGTCCATGCCCGTAGATTGCAAAGCCATATTCTATGAACCAATTGTTTGGCTGGGTCTCCCGTTGTGGACTAGACTGTTTTTTGGACATTTGGATATCTGGTCACTACTTTGTTCCAAAGCATGGTTTCCACTGAAGAAATCTACATCATGGGTGGACTTTACGAATTCCATACTCCATGGTGTAGACTTCTACCCTCCTATCTTTACCACTGGAGTTGCCAACACCAACAGTTTTTGATAGACACAGCCTCCCGGCTATGCCAAATTATTTCTAGCTACAAGGAAAAAAAAATCTGGTTAACCAGGCGTTGCATGTCAATATGTCATGAATATATATATATATATACATATAATATACATATATACATACATACGTATCTTAATATGTCAATGTGAAGAGGAACATGTCCAGTTCAGCTATGCTGACTGATCTGAATGGTTCAGCTGTTCCTGGTCGATCACTCCATGCTTTGGCAATGCTCATCGCACAGGACACCCGGTAGCGGTGCTCCTGCGGCGTCTGGCCAGGCTCTGAACGCATCACCAATCGAATTAGTTGAATCAAAATGAAGCTGCGGAATCGCCAGCATGACTTGTGCTGAGGCACAGTTGTCTGAGAGAACTCTGCCAGCTTTGGTCTACACATGATGTGAACAGCATGCTATGGCTCCCTGAAGATCTTGGATACAAGACGATACAAGACGATACAAGGTGATACAAGACAATAACAAGATGATACAAGACAATACAAGACGATACAAGACGATGCAAGACGATACAAGACGGTAAAAGACGATACAAGACGGTACAAGATGATATAAGATGATACAAGACGATACAAGAAAATACAAGATAATACAAGAGACGACACAATGTACGGTACAAGACGATACAAAACAATACAGGATGATACAATACGATACAAGATGATAACATACAATACAAGACGATACAAGAAGATACAACAAGATACAACAAGATATGAGGAGATACAAAACAATACAATATGATGCAAAATGATACAATACGATAACAGATGATACAAGATGATACAAGACAATACAGGAGGAATGATACAAGACAGAACAAGATGATACAACATGATACAAGTCGATACAAGACGATACAAGATGAAACAAGACGAAACATAACGATACAATACAAGACGATACACGATGATAAAACATCATACAATATGATACAATATGATACAAGACGATACAAGACGATACAAAAATATACAAGATGATACAAGAAGATACACGATGATACAAGACGATACAAGACAATACACGACGAGAAGAGACGATACAAAATGATACAACACGATACACGACGATACAAGATGATACGAAACGATACACGATGATACAAGACGATACAAGAAGATACAAGAAGATACAAGAAAATACACGATGATACAAGATGATACAAGACGATACAAGACGATACAAGATGATACACTATTAGTACAAAACAATACAAGATGATACAAGACGATACAAGAAGATACAGGATTATACTAAGATGATACAAAACGATACATAACGATACACGACGATACAAGATGATACAATTTAGTACAAAACGATACAATATTAGTGCAAACCAAGACAAGACGATACAGGAAGAGACAAGATGATACAAGATGATACAAGACACTAGAAGAAGATACAAGATGATACAAGAAGATACAAGATTAGTACAAAATGATACAATATTAGTGCAAAACGATACAAGACGATACAAGAAGATACACTTTGATACAAGATTAGTATGAAATGATACAATATTAGTGCAAAATGATACAAGACGATACAAGATGATACAACACGATACAAGATTATACAAGATGATACAAGACGATACAAGACCAGAAAAAAACGATACAAGATGATACAAGATTAATACAAGCAAGCTAGGAAAGTGTGACTGGATGATGATGTGGTGGTTGGGCCAGCGCTCAAAATTGTGAAAGTCAACTGGGATTCTTCCACTTGGGGATGAACAACCGAAACCCAGTTGGAAGACAAAAGTTGGAGTACTGATGAGTAGGGTTCGATGAAGTGTCATGGAAAACTACTCCGTTGATCTCCGTTGGAACACTTCCAACTCTTCCACACATCTTCAATATGGTCATAGACTCAAAGTTAATCCTGCTCTTGTCACGATCTCGAAACACATCCCCGAACCATTTGCGGCTTTTGCATCTGATCAAACAAGCCGCAATGAGCTCTGAAAGTAGGACAATCACAGTACTTCCATGCATCTTTAGGGTAGGGTCCAAACGAAAATGTGGAGCATCCAGCATTCACTTTCGCTGGAATTTATGTTGCAGTTCCTATCCAAAGCCTAGCAAAGTCCCTCAGGTTGCTTTCCCTCAGCAGTCACAGCTCAACTTGACTCTGCAGGTTGCCAAAGACGACATGCTGCAGCAAGCTTTGCTAGGTATTGCTTCCAAAAATGCTGCAAAAGGATGCCACTATGCGAAAGGGCGACATGTTTGAATGCAACACCTCTCAGCTTACGCAGACCACTTATTCGTGGACGCAGGACCTTCGCTTTGTACCCCTAATCTTTTTGAGGTTCCTTTGGATTGTCAAAGCAAGTCAAAGCAATACCAGTCAAATCAGGTTCAACTGAATAACATCTCAGAATGTTCCTTCCAATGAGTAGCACTGAGAACTGCGGAGACATTGTTCCAAGCTGATGCACTGCTTCGGGAGCATTATCTCAGATTTGGGTTGAACCGGACAATTTTACGAGAAGATCTGTGCTGAACCGGACTATTCGACATTCAAACTCCTGCATTTCAAATTCCATGCAGATGCATCAGAGGTGCAAAGCGAAGGCGTAAGCAGCCTAGTGTCGTCCAGCATGAGCGACCGCTGGTTGTCTCGACCAAGGAAACCAGCCCAACAACGGCGGAAGAATCCTATGCTGTAACACAACACATGAAATCTTCAGTCTGAACTTTGCCCGTGAACTTTTCCGCAGGTCAACTCGCATGGTGGCCCAGCACGCGTGTAGTACGTGCCGTTGGAACGTGACCACGCCGGACATCCCCACTGAACTGATTCAAAAACATATCATGTCTAGCGAGTACTGTGCAGGGCCTGAGATCAGTTGCCTTCTATCCAAATATCCAAAGTCACACCTGGCAATGGCACGGAATGGCACTTGCGAAAATGTCAAACTCTTGGGAGGTTTGGTGTTTGGTATGAAACTTTTGGGAGGTTAGATAGCTATGGTATGCTTGAAACTCCTCCCGGTTGCACAGGATTTCTCAGGACTTCTTGGAATTTCTTGGATTTTCTGCTCTTTGGACATCTTTGGACAAGCAACATCCCATTATGCATATGCTTAGCGGTGTTTTCGCTGCTGCCAAGATGCCGTTAGTCAACCGCTCAACGAACTGGCACCTCAAAGAGCTGATCTCACAGCGCCAACCACTGGGCCAACCACTCATTGGAACATAAATGATGGTTAATGATGGTTAATGATGGTTAACAAATCCAGCCAGATCTTTCCCCTGCTCAAACTACCTTCAACCAAAAACAAATCAGTTCTTTTGGTAACGTACACAATCCGCATGGAAGTCAACAACGCACGGCTTCATGGCTTCGCAAACAGATTCTCAGCTCATTCCCTGTCCACGCAATTCAACATTGCAGTGTATATACATATCAGCGCCGTGTTCTCCAAACAGTTGAATTAACATGATGTTCAACCTTGTTGAAATTCGACTTTGAAAAGACTACGCTTTGTGCACCTATCTTTTCAGATATTTTTGTTTGCCCTATTCTTGGTAGAAACTGCAACAAACATGTGCAAAAAGGATCAAAAAGGCCTATCAATGCATATTCCATAAATGTTCATCATATTCCATCAATGTTCATCATATATCATCATATTCCATAAATGTTCATCATATTCCATCATATTCCATCATATTCCATCATATTCCATCATATTCCTGGTTGTAGGATTGAGGCTATTGAGGCTGGGTGCAAAAACGAGGCGCATGCAGCTCTGGTGATTCGGCAAAGCCAAGGTGATTCACTTTAGCGCGCCGATGCTCACACAAAACGCATGTGGCTCTTTCGTCCTGTGGAGCTCTTGGAGGCGTTCTATGGCGTTGTCAATGGGTGCAGCTTGAAGAAAGGGCGCGCGCGCGCTCTCTCTCTCTCTCTCTCTCTCCTACTACTTGGAGCCTAGTGAACTTAGTGAACGCGCATCAATGTGTCAAGACAGGCACGCACCTAAATATGTACACTGGACAGCTTCATGTGATTCATGTGACAAGTACTGCCATTTCCCTCAACTGTCAACTGTCTCCCTCCCACCAACTTCCTTAGTCCAATAAAGTTGGACCATGTTTGAACGGTGTGTAGGTAGCGTCTGGCGTCTACTCATCGAGCTTGTTGCCACAGTTGGGGCCTCATTGGCTCCGACAAAGTAGCAAGAACTATGCAGAAACCTCTGAAAGATTCTGAAAGCATCCCCTCGTGAGACATTCCTTGCCCGTAAACGCCTGAATCAAATGGTGGGAATGCAATTTTTGCTGCCTTTTTGCTGCATCACCAGCCTTTCTGCTTGGTGCCCAAACAAAATGTGTAGTAGGTAACCCTCTTGCAGCCACACCAAGGGCCTCACAGGTGCATCGAGAATTGACAGCACTGACAGCACCCCTTTATCTGGCGCTGAGTATGCATGGACCCAGAAATGTAGCAACTATTCTATCATGCACACATATGCACGCTATGCGAAATATCGAAGAAGTACATTTCATCTTTTCTCCTACTCAATGAGGTCTATGGATAGCCCTTCACAAAAGGATGGTACTTGTACTCTAATTGTTATCAGTAGAATAATAATAGGTGAATGCGGATAGTGGTTCGAACAGACTCTCGAATTTGTATATTATGGTTAACGGTTAGACTCAGTCAACACGACAAGGTCTAAACACATAACTCACATAACCCTGCCGGCAGTCAAATGTCCATATCTTCGGGGAGGACCGAAATTTCACGGGCTATGTAGGCCCTACCCAACCAAGCTACTTTTCATGGAAGGTAATAAACCCATAATAAACCCATCTGTAATCATCTATATATAACCATCTATAACCATCTATAATCATCTCTAACCATCTATAACCATCTATAATCATCTCTAATCATCTATAATCATCTCTAATCATCTATAATCATCTCTAATCATCTCTAATCATCTATAATCATCTCTAATCATCTCTAATCATCTCTAATCATCTATAATCATCTCTAATCATCTATAATCATCTCTAATCATCTCTAATCATCTCTAATCATCTCTAATCATCTATAATCATCTCTAATCATCTCTAATCATCTCTAATCCCCTATAATCTTCCCAGCTGATCATTTAGCCCAGGTGCAAAAGTTGCGAACAGCTGGTTGCCTCGGTTAATTTCCATGGCTATCTTCATGGGATCCTTGCTGTCTCCAGGAACTCCATGGAACTCCCGAACGATCGTTGCTGACTCAAAAGAAGATTCACTGAAGCCATCTGAAGCCAAGGAACGCCCAGGTAGTTGCGCACTCCTGAAAAAACAGTTGGCTTGCGGTAAAAACCGTGTTCAGTTGGTCAACACGTGCTCTGGATATCTCTGATCTTTAGAGTATCCCAAGACCGCCAGCCCAATGTTTTCGTATACAGTTGCATGCATTTCATATTGTTTCCATATATCTACCCGTCTTCTCGTATGACAAATATTTTCATTGCGGATGCACTGGGTGATGTCACATACGTCAGTCCCACGTCAGTCCTGCTGAGCCTGCGGGGGCCCTTTTGTGGATTGCAACAAGGAGGCAGCAATCATGTGATAGGCAGACTCTTGGTACCTTGGAAGAATAACAGAAATGACAGAAAATGAACAGCTTTGCAAAGAACACAAGACACACAAAGTTGATTGGATTTATTTGAGATTGGTGTTCAAAAAATGGGTCTCTGCAAACTCTTTAAAAAAACTTGGTTCAGTGAGTATTTTGTGCCACTTCCAACCAGTGAGGCTCCCGCTGCAACGATGACAACATGGCCTTAGATGCTTTGGTCGACCAACCTGCTGGGGGATTGCCAGGTTCGATTCCCAGAGCGTACAAATGGGCGCCAATAGCGGGCATTTATTGAACGGCTATGTCGGCTATGTACCTTCACTATCCTTCACTTATCATACCTACATCTGCCATGGGCGGCTGCCATGGGCGTCAACTGCTTTGAAAAGCTTGCACAGTCCCAACCCTTTTGGAATGCTCTTCAATGTACCTCTCAAATCGTTCAATTGTTCAGGCTTGGCAAGACCTGTCACAAACATCCGGCACAACTATGCCATGCGCCCTGGATTTCAACCGATTCCAAGCTTTACCAGCTTTGCCAAACGATGGGAAAACCACAAACGGATGGGAGAACGAATCAATCCGCTTCCAACATGCTGGTTGTGCAAACCCTTGAAGCCAAGGCCCTGACAAATTGATCAGCAAACAATTTGGTTGGTTCTTCATCCTTTTCATCGTCAAGAAACACCGGTGAACTGGCATTCTGGGCCAAACAAACACAAGAACCAACAGGCTGTCGATATCAACATGGCTTTCCGTCAGAACATTGTGCTTTACAGTCTGATGCTGTTTATTATCTTACTGCTTCAGCCATCCTTCCCACTCAAACTCCTATGTCTGGCTCTGCGTCTTTGCAACATGGCAAAGGAAACAACCACTTCAGGAGTTTGCATGCCGGAACAGCATTGCGGGCTTTAGGCGTTGCCCATATCTTGGCTTCTAGACAACAAGAGAGTATATAGACTTTCCACACGTCCTACGATTTCAGATGTCCAAAAATTCACAAGTGCCAAGGGAAGTAAATTCAGAGTCATACATGTCTCCAACATAGGGTCCACTGGTCAATCATGCTTAATCATGTTTCCCATGTTCCAATGGCAACGAAATGAATTCCCATCTCTCATTTTTCAGACAAACCAAGTCATCATCTTGGTTATATATTGTTATATATTGTTATACATATACATATATATATATTGTTATATATATATATTATAATACATGTATGTGTATACAATTGTATACATATATTCGTAGATCCCATGAAGTCTCATAGTAGCTTCATATTTTGCGGCTGTTGGGTACTGGGAGATCATCATATCACCGCCTCGTCTGGCGATTCAAAGGCGCTGCCACTTCCACCGGTCGTTGATCCTTAGCGCAGGCTACTTCCAGGGTCCCCTTGGGGTGGGGAATGGGCCCCCAATTTCTATGGCCATTTAGATAGAACCAATATGAAAAAACAGGGCATGTGATGATCAACTGGATGAGATCGAATGGGGCATCCCATATCTTTGAAGCATCAGCACTACGTGATGACACTTCCTGTCGCTTGGTAGCTAGATTTGTCACACCAGCTCATTCAAGTTGGTGTCCAGTTCGCTGCATATTCCCAGTTGAGGCTGCCCAGGGAGAAATTTAAGTGACAATGGGCCCTATCCTGTATATGTATACACAGGAAAATTCAAACTTACAAATGCAGTCTTGAACACACTCACAAGTACTGATCCCGACCAGCCTGCAAGAGCAGACATTTTAGGTGTTTTTGCTGCTTTGGCGGAAACAACCCCAAATGCAAAAAAAAATTGGAAAACTAGCACTTTTGCCAATTGAACATACCTAATGCAGTGAATTGCGCAAACACAGTCGGCCTTTGCCTCATGGAATTCACACCTTGAGGCAACTTCTCATCTGGGCAAGGTTCGGCTCCACAAACTGTCGGAGAACTCATCCTTGGGAAACACCACGTGACATCCAGCGAAAATGGCAATGGCTACTCTGATGTCTACAGTACATTACAGTACATTGGATTAGATTAAATTATATACATCATATCACATAAAATGACATCACGTCACATAAAACACAAACACATACATACATGAATGCATGCATGCATGCAGGACAAACAAATGGACGGCCGGACAGAGAGACAGACGGACAAACCAGACCATACCACACCACAACATCACGTACACATACATACACTATGTGATACTATATGATACTTGTATCACCCTGTGAATTTCAGCATGGGGCTGTGAAACCATTTTGTAGTGAATAAACGGTTTGCATAGCCTCAAACTCTGCTAAATGGTTGTGCATGCATGGTCGAATTTCTCTACTAGATGGTGGCCCTTGGTTCAGCTGAAGTGCAAAATTGGGATGAAATTTGGAAGTATCTTAAGAGACCAACATGACTCGACCAAACACCCTGTTCCATTTAGTAGAGCTACTCATTTGACCACAAGTTGAGGGACCAACATGAGTCGACCAAAACCGAGAACACATTTAATAGAGAAATGCACGGAGTCCATTTAACAGAGAAGCATATGAAGCACGTATAAAGGCAACTGAACAAATCAATGCAAATCAACATTTTTTCATCCCTTTTCATCACTGTTTTTCGTAAACTCTTGTTTTCATTATATCACAGTATACCATGTTGATCTACTTCAACCATGGAATATCTATGATAATCATTGACATTCTAGAACCTGTTTTTTTTTTGCATCTATTATCTGGATTGATCTGGTTCATCTGGATGGACATTGATTGGCCAAATGGCTATCAGGGGCAACGGAATGGAATCTCTACAAAATTGTTTTTCACTTTTTCTCGTTCATTTTGACCGTTTCAAAAACCCTACTTTGCAACCTCAAAAATAACCTCTACTAGCCGGTTTCTGGCATTTTTTGAAATCTCTACTAAATGGTTTCAGCAAAAAAATACCAATTGACATCACTTGATTAACATTTTGACCTCTCTACTAGATGGTGATCACGGGTCTAGTGATGTTTACTTGACTTTTTATTGATACATCGTGATTCTCTATTAAATGGTTTGCTGACATGTCACTATCAATTTTTGGTTACATTTCCGGGACCTAGGTCACAACATAGTAGTGAAAATCAACACGGGGATATACTTGTACTATATGTACAATATGTATGAAAACAGGTGGTGCGGGGTGCTTGGGTTTAGTGCGGTGGATCGCAAAGACTTGTGATCCCGAGATGTTTGACGCAGCCTGTGTTTCTCCTTTTACCACTACAGTAGGCAATCTCTCCGGCAAAACTGCCATGTCGATCTGTCTAAAATAGAGTCTAAAAGTGGTCTTCGTGCATTGTTGGCGATAGGATGAGCGAAAGAAATTTGGAAGTCAAACTTTCAATCTATGGACAGGCGCAGCAACAGTGGTGAGAGCAGAGAAAGAGTCAGAAGAGAAAGAGTCAGAGGAAAGAAGATGAAAATGCGCAAAAGGTAGAAAAGTCGCGAGACAGTGTGGTTTTTCAATGTTTTGTGGGCCCGGAGGCTCGAAAGATAGGCTCGCTAAAGCGGCGGGTGTGGAGACATCTGGTCAGATGAGAGATCAAGAATCGCGCCGTTGTGGCGAAGCGATTTGGAAGTAAACGTGGTCAAAGCACCTCAGCATCGGAGCACTTTTGGAAGTTGAGATGTCGAAACAGTGGACGCCATTGGGGCACGAAGCACATGTCGAAGTCAAAACGTACAAAACACACCATGTTCGGAGCAGTTTTGGAATCACAGATGTTGAAAAGGTGCTCGCGGCTTTGGCCCGAAACACATTTCAAAGTCAAAATGCTAAAAGCGCTTTAGCTTCGGAGCACGTTTGGAAATTGTCATGTCGGTAAAGTGCACGCCGTTGTGGCGCGAAGATGCGCGAAACACATTTCGAAGTCAAACGTGTTAAAAATTAACTCGGGCCACTTTTGGACGTTGAGATGTCGAAAAAGTGCACGGCGTTGTGGTGCGAAGCACATTGAAAAGTCAAAATGTGAAAAAACACACCACGTGCGACCACTTTTAGACGTTCAAGCGTCGTTTTTTTCATGGCAGGCGCAATGGATTCTGCACCTTTACAAAAAAGAGCTGAACGTGTGGGTTTTGTAGCAGATTCAAAAGCAATGGCAGGCGTGGGACTTTTGACGAGTATCTGCAAACTTGCATGTCGCGTGGCAGGCGCAGTACAAGAGACATGTGCATCAGAGATGTTAGGAGGTTAAGGCGCTGATTTCTTGAAAGAGGGTTGCATTTTGGAGCATGAGATCTTCAGGTTTGCTAAGATGATTTTGTGTGACAGGTGCAGCACTTCGCATGACCTGGCATCAATTTTTCGTGGCAGGCGCAATACTTAAGAAGTCTTTAGACTTTGGACAGATGGACTTGAAAAACTGCAAAAACGCATTGGAACGAGGCCGTCAGCTCCGTGCTCAACTTTCCATTTTTAAAGGACATCTCGCAGAATTGCTTCGTTTTTGACGTTGACACTTCCAATTTCGAAGGAAGTCTCGCATATTTGCTCCCTTTCAGATAGATAGCGAGAGAGATAAAGCCATAGATCGATGGAGCAAATTAGATAGAGAGAGAGAGAGATAGATAGATAGATAGATCGATAGATGGATAGATCGATAGATGGATAGATAGATAGATAGATAGGTAGATAGATAGGTAGATAGATAGATAGATAAGACTAGACGACGGATGGCCCGAGAGCGTAGAAGAGCATGTTACTCTCTTGTAAATAGTATCAAAGACATTGTAGGTGAAAGCTTCATTGAAGATGATGCAGATGATCAGCAGAAAGGAGATAGAAATGCTATGTCAGATTCTAAGCAGAAGCAGACAAAGATAGACACAAAATTTGA
>Ga0126342_10012024_pt1 | contig 15451 bp, 16 predicted proteins | sample Cyp1metagenome_FD_92528 | JGI IMG/M metagenome (GOLD analysis project Ga0126342, IMG submission 92528) | Coral microbial communities from Lord Howe Island, Old Settlement Bay, Australia - Cyphastrea 1 metagenome | ecosystem: Host-associated > Invertebrates > Cnidaria > Coral ...
CTATTTTCCGACTCCTGAATTATATGCATTCTATAAGGAATTTTTGCCGTGGAACTAGCATTTCATAAGGAATTTCTTATAAAATGGCGCCACCCGGGTTCAACTTAATATTATAAGGGGGATATATTATATATAGAGATAGAATTGGTACCCCCCCCTTCCGCGAAAGATACAGTAAACATAACAAGTTCCCATATCACACATCCTTCTCCTATAAGGTGGTGCCCAGCAGTGCTCCCCCATGACAGACCATTGGGATGCCAGGTGAGAACGGAGCTGCTTACAGGCCATTTTCTGTTGGAACCAGCAGAAATGGGCCATGGGCCATGAATGGTTTCGACATAAATGTGGTGCCTTGAGTAATGTCATAGCCTAAATGCTGAGCAAATGCGGACGTTTTTTTCCTGCCCAGCTGAAATATTAGTGATGAAATATATATGCTCCTCAGTTTTGTTGATGAATTAATTGTATCCATTGGTCTCTCCACATCCTCATACGTGCCATGGTCAACAGTTGGATTACACACTCATAAAAGGAAATGGTCATCGCCCTATTGATAGGGGCACCTATCATCAGGATTCCCATTATGGGATGGATTTTCATACCGAATATAGCATTTTTGTTGACTTTTGACCATGGCATATTTGGAGGTTTCCTAAAATGAGGGTACCCGCAAACCATCCAACTTAGACCATTTTGGTACTGAAACCTATGGTGACCCAAGACTTAAGAAACCCCCAAATATGCCCTCTGGTAAACCAACATAGCTATACAACATGGCCATTTGTAGTTGATTTACCGATTAAGAATGATGGTTTTGCATTCCATATTGATTTTCCATAATGTGACCACAGTTTTCAGAAACCATTCTCAACCATGATTTCAGAACTACGGTGGATGGAAGAAATCCCGCACCAGTTGGTATATGGTTTATCCCCTTATAATCCCATTATTTACAATGTTTCTCTTTGTTACCTACCAGTAACGGTTGCCAACTGGTGCAGGATTTCATCCACAGTATCGGCCATCCCCACAGGACGCCCAGTGCAACACACGGCGCGAGGAGTGAGGCACGACGGCGGCGCGACAGTCTATCCGTTGCGATGTCTGAATAAATCACCGACTGTTCTGGAATCATGGGAATTCTATGGAATTGTTTGAATTATCAAATAAGGCTCATAATTCACTGGATAATTCACAGAAATAAGGCTTATTTAATCATAATTCACTGGATAATCATTATTCTATTCTGAGCATTGTTTCAGTGAATTATGATTTACCCAGATAAGAGTGGTTTGTAAATTTCGGAACCCCCAAAAGAATAATGGATACACATGGTTTATAAATCCCATTTAGGAATTGCGTTCACACCTCGTTCTGGTATTGGGAATAGTTGATAGCTTTTTAATTGGATTTACCACATTGATGATTTTGGGGATAAACAGCCTAGTTGGTATTCATTGAACAATACGGGGATGCTTCCCGAACTTCCCTTGGATGATGATCCTTGGATATTTGGACATGGGTAACAAAAAATCACACGAATCATGGACATGGGTAACGAATCCTTGGTAGAGGTAGCAAGTGATTGGTTGAGAGTCATACATATATTATATATATATATATATTATATGGTTGGTGGTGTGGAACATGTTTTATGTTTCCATATATTGGGAATAATCATCCCAACTGACTATTTTTTTTAGAGGGGTTGAAACCACCAACCAGAATCATATTACCATCATATTATTCATATACTGAATTATTTTTTATCATTACCATATTACCATCATTATATATTACCATATAATTGTCCGTTTTCTTTGTGAAGAGATCCTATTGCCGCCCCATGCGCGCCCCTCCATTTCCAACCGGATCAGGGGGCCTCAGTGAGGAGAGGGTTGAAGGAATGGTGGGGCCTCAGTCCCTAAAGGCGGTCCATTGATGACATGGGAAAGGTGAATTGAACCAACAGAAGTGGTGATTTTAAGGGATTTAAACAAGACAATATGGTGATTTGTGTCACATCCATGCATACATGATCATACATGCATACATGCATACATGCATCCATGCATGCATGCATGCATGCATGCATCCATGCATGTACGCATGATGCATTCATGCATGCATGCATGCATGCATGCACACAGGCATACAGGCATACACGCATACATCCATACATCCACACATGCATACATGCACATGTGCATACATGCTTCCATGCATACATGCATACATCATGCATCGTTGCATCCATGCATGCATGCATACAGGCATACATGCATACATGCATACATCCATGTATCCAATTATCTAATTATCCATACATCCATACATCCATACATCCATATGCATGCACCCATGCATGCATGCATGCATACATGCGTCCAAGGATGCATGCATGCATGCATCCAGACAGACAGACAACCAGGCAGGCAGGCAGGCAGACAGCCATACATACATACGTATGTATGTACGCACGTACATGCATACATCCATGCATTCATGCATCCATCCATCCATGCATACATACATGGTGTTGTTAACGCCACCCTTGGACTGATCCCCGCGTTCTGCCACCTTTGCCGGGTTTCCTGCTTGCGCAAGGAGCCTTTGGTCGGTGGAGGGTCGGCGGAGCTTTCATCAGCTGGAGCGGAAGCTAGGCGCCTGACTCTGGTGCATTAAGCAACAAACATGTGATGATTTCATTGGACTTAACCCAAAAAAACATCTAGTGATCTATTTCATGGATTTAACCAAGAACAAATGCGATTTCATTGGATTTAACGAAGTGGGAAAAAACACAGTGTTTGGCGATTTTTCTACCTTTTCATATGCCTTGATCTTCTTTCTCTTCTGACTCTCTCTCTCTCTCTCTGACTTCTTTCACCACTCCATCTGTCCATGTTGTCGGAAGTTTGACTTGAACAACTTCCTTGGATTATCCCCTTAAATGATCCCCATTTCTTATGGTTCCCATTAAGTCGCCATTTTTGTTGCGATCAATCCACCCCCACCTGGCAACAGCCAGACGCCGGCCGCGATGCCTTGGACGCCGCCTTTGGCGCCTGGCACGGGCAGCGAAGCTTGCAGCGCTTCTGGCGCGCATGGGTAGCCTGGTGGAACTTGGGGATTTTAGTGATTTTCAACAGGAAAAATGGAGATTTCACCAGGGAAATGTCTGATATTCCTTGAGATATCAGGAAATTGGGAGTATTTTATTATTTTTATATATTTTTATTGAGTGAAATTGGGGTTTCCTGTGAGAGAAATGAAGATTTCCCAGTTTTTTTGTCGGATTTCACCTGCGCAATTTGGGAGGCTTCAGAGGTTTAGCCAACAGAATTTATGTTTCTACAAGCAAATTATGTAGTTTCGCCACCAATACATTCTGACGCAAATTATATTTTTCTCAAAACAGGTTTGTCAAAAACACATGTTTATAAGGCCAGAATGGGGATGCACTGGAGATGTCATGATATGTGGGTTTGAACATTGATAGGAACACGACATAGGGATGGAGTCACCAACAACAATTTTAAAAACGGGCTTAATATTATCAAGCTATATGGGTTTGAACACCAAGGCGGAATTTAATCATCAAACAATGGGAGGGTTTTATAGGCAACATACTGAAATTTTGGGTGTGTCCAAGACAGGAGGTGTGTTTTTTCTTTTTGAGTTTGAGACGACTAGGAGAAATGTCCAAACCAAAGGGAAGGAGGATTCAATGCTCACAAGAAAAGAATATGCGGTTTTGGAGGAAGAGGCATGACAGGTACAGTATACAGGGGCATCCCCTGGTTCACCTGCTCTTTCGTTATTCCAAACAATGTTGAAAATCTCGCATGAGAACTAGACTATAGATGAATTACCCTCCTCTAAACTAATGAAGTTGCGGACAATCACCATTTTTCAATATGTTTTCCTATGTGGTCATCATTGATCATCAAATGTGGGTAAAACAATAAACCACCACGTTTTTGATGGGTTAATACCACCCATTTATGATGATTTTGGGGATGGTTTATTATTGTTTTAACATGTTTTAACCAAATTATAAATGATGTGGGCCATTTTCGTAGCCCTTGACCGGGGATGCACAACCGAGGCAGGGAAGCTGGTGGCGAAGCGACGTGCGCAGGTGTCCTGGTGGCAGAAACTTGCGATGAAATGGCGCTCAAAAGAGTCAAATGATGAACTTACTGGTGCTAAACATAGGGAATGGGTGGGAATGGGGGTTGCTGATTCTTACTAGTGATTATGGATCATTCCCGAAAATTCCCTGCTAAGCACCAGTAAGTGATTATCTGATTGACACAGTTTTGAGACAGACCCATTTTTTTTCAGTCCGCAGGAACTGAAAACCACGGATGATTCAGGCCTCCTCACATTGTTGGGTTAGGTGAGCCACCATCCAGCTTCCTAAGAAAAGGTTCTTCATCATCTCACGTTAGTTGATCAATTTCCGAGCCATATTATCAGTATACAATTTGATCGATCAGGTTCCTTGTATTTCCCTTTTCAGGGGATATTCAGGGGATTTCAAGAGGGGGTTAACAGCCTCACCCTTTGGGCGTAACGTAGTGGGTTTGAACCACCCCAGGTTTATCCCAAGACTTGGGACTGATAAGCTTCGGCGTTTGCCATGGTTTTTTTTTACATGGTGGTTTCCTAAAACGGGGTACCCCAAAATGTTTTTTTTTTTTTTTTAATGGAAACAAAAACATAAAACAGGAAAATGGATGATTGGGGGGTACCCCCATTTTAGGAAACCTCCACATGGAATTGATGGCGGCCCAAGATCACCATGGTTCCATATGGTTGATGCCGGGGAGTAACTGCAGGAACTCTATCGCGGTTGCTTGAGGATCAACCACTCCGTGCTGGGGCACCTAGACCAGCTTCGAGGTTTGGGTATGGGTTGATGGTAATCCAATTCCCCATATATCTGGCTGGGACCATCTGGAACCTCAAAAAGTGAATAGACCTGTAGTCTATAATTAATATCAAACCTGGGTTTTGTTTCGGGTATTTGATATATTTAATATAAAAGGGGGAAGGAATTACCAAACATGGCAAGAGGAATCAATTCACCAATGTTTATTCATGTTATTGGAATTCTTGGGATCAATCCTTACTCTGCATCTCGCCTCTTGGTGACCCAGATCCCCTGCAATGACCACAGGAGTGACCCAACATGAGTCGATGTTGATGTACAATGTTTGAGCCAATCGTGGTTTTTGTTGGAGCCCTATTGCTTCTGAACATCTGGTGCTTTCAAATATCATAAATATCTGTGTTCCCACTTGTTTAGGGTGATGGTCCAAAATATATGTTTCTTTTTTTTTTTTTAGGGGGGTCGAAACCACCAATGAAACCACCAACATCTGGGTATCGTGGCCATTGAATTTTTTCATATGCCATGACTCCATTGAAAAATTGTGGCTGGGCAGTAGATGTACCAAACAGCTGAGGTCAAATGCATTTTGTTGATGGGCAAATTAAGTGTTGATACACCAACATTCCCAGCATTGGATGATGGGAAATCTACAGGAAACCACCCATATGTGCAAGTTTAAAAGCCTTGGTTTCCTGATGATTTTCCCTTTCACCAATGCATCACGAGGAATCTGAGACTCTCTTTCAAAGCCTGGACGACACAGCTGCGCCGGCGACAAACCATCGGTGGGGGGAACAGTTCGGGGGGCTGGCTATTGCAAGACTTGTGGACCAATATTGGTGGGTGTGAACATGCAGTTGAAAATTATACTGGTTGGTGGTTTGGAACATGTTTTTTTCCATATATTGGGAAGAATACGCCCAACTGACTAATATGTTTCAGAGGGGTTGAAACACCAACCAGTATAATTAACTACTGTTTTTTGAATACGTCACGTGGTGTGGTGATCTATCCAGTGAAAAAGGTGGATAAACTCACGAACTCACGGAAGATTGTGCTTTGTAGGGTGTCTAAAGTTTGAAATGAGGACATAAGTAAGATCTTCATGGAGGTTGAAACCACACACACAAAATTTATGTTCTTCCGCCTTATTTGTTGCTGAGCGTCCCAGCGATTGCTGAGTACATTCCCATACCTTGTGCAATGCGCTAACTGTCAACTTCACATAACAGATCAACAATTTTTGCAGTACCAAATCCGCAGGCGCGCTAGTCCGGCAGCTGCTTGGCGAAGAAAATCTGGGGACGCTGGGGACTGACTATCACTGGATCCATGTTGGGGAAAAGTTGAGAAATCCTTGTTGGCTTGGTCAACCTTTGTTAGGTTCTTTAGTACTTTAATCTTTTGCTATGAATGGTGACATGTACATTCATCAGCTTCTTTTTTTGACTGGTATCTAAGATTCAGCTCACCAGAGTACTAAGTGGTTTACAGTTTAACATGTTTAGCCATGTTTAGCCAAGCAACATTGTGGTTCATCCTGTGAAGGTGGATACCCTCTGCCTCTGGTCATTTAACAGTTTGCTATGGAAAAAGGACCATTCATAGATGATTTATGATGATTTACCGAACTTAAAAATTGTGATTTTCCATGGCGAACTGTTAAATAACCAGAGGGTACATCCACCAAACATGAACATAGTGGATTTGGACATTCAACCTTGTTAGCAAAAACATGGTGATTTCCCCACCACCGGGCAGGGAACCTACTGGCAATACATAAGTATATAGTAGTGGGGGCTTGGGCGAACCACACTGCTGGCATAGTTAATGTAAACACTCCGACTCGTTTTCTGATACAACTTCATGGATTCCACAGTGGGAATGGACGGTCATTCCCATCACCATGCAGCATCTCTTTTCCCAATGGCTGGGTTTTCTGTGTTGGTGAGTTTAAAGCATAGTTTTGCAACATCAAAATATTTCAAAATTCGACCCGGTTTCCTCGGTTTTCTGGGTAAAGCGGGGATTTTTTGTTCGGCATGGGCCATGGCGTTGGTTGATTTGTTTGCCAAGCAACATTAATGCACGTCCTGAACCTGTGAGTTTTGCATACACAAATGAATGAGGTTCATGGTTTAATCATGTCAATTTATCAAAACTTGGTAGGGAGTCATTATCGTCATTTGGGTGGTTTGTGAACTTGTTGTCAAGTCATTTAGCACCTCAAAATGGAAGTGTTTATATATATAATACTAAAATCCACTGATCCTCTGCTGTGATCTATTCCAATATATTCATTAGTCATGATTGGTCTTAATCTCCATGTTGTTGACATATATTCACCTTCATTTTTCACCATGAATCCTTTCGGTCAAGTCATTGGATATTTTCTCGGCCTCGCAAGCCTCGCAATGAGTTGAAATATATTGGGGATTATCACAGCTCATGAACTGGGAATCCCTTTGGTAACCAATTAGTATAAGTGGGATGTTCCAACAATTTTCCAAATTATCACTTTATTCATGCTCATATATAGGTATAACTACTGTATAATATCATGAATTTTCATGATATCAATAGAGCAATTATAATTGTTATATAATTTATAGTCCCAATATTTATATCATCCGAGTGTTGGTTAATTTATCCCCCAACAGGCAACACTTCGACGTTCGACCCTGAGAATCCAACCACAATTCAATCCTCATTATACATCCCATTAGTATCATCTCATACGATTGTATACAATTGTTACTTAGTTATATCCCCATTATGGCCCATACTATTATATACTATATATATATTGTCAGTTTGTTGTTATACTATTATCCATTGTCAGTGAGCTATATCCACATTGTATGTCAATTAGTTAGTTATATCCACATACTATTATATGCATTCCACTCTCCATTTTATTATCCACCATCCATTTGGCTGGCTATACTCAAAATTATTATATATCGATTCTTAGCAATAGCAATATAGAAATTATACTCAACTCAACTATTAAATGTTCTTAGTTATTTATACTATGTTATGCTATTATCCCCAATATATATTCCATGTTTGCTGCAATCTACTCCCCCAATTCTCAAGGCGCCAGCATTTGGAACGTCATGGGCAGCAAGGTGCGGCGCGAGGGACGGCCTGAACTTTTGTCGTGCCATGGTGAAAAGTCGGGTTTAATTGAAAGCAATGGCCATTTCAGGAACCGTTTTATTGGAGGTACCTACCACACCCAAGGCCAATTTTTCAGGCCTATGTAAGGGAACACAGTATCTCCACAAAATATGGTCTTATATGGTTCTGTACCTCCATTGTAGGATCCTGAAATTCCCATTGATGAAATGGGATGTAATGAATATATGGGATTTAACTGGGATGTGACTGTCCTATATTTTGGAATGTAATATCCTACTTACTGTCCAATATAAGTAGGATTTAATGGGATATAACGAAAAACATATATATACAGTGAGAAGGATCAACAGTTTGATGAACCCATGAACTGGGGGATGGTCATCCATGTTTAAAGATTTTAAATGGGCCAACAAATTAATCGGGGAATCCCATGATGGTGGGATGAGCAGAGGCCGAGGCAAACCGTGTCGCCACCGGGATCTTCACACTTTGAGCATGTGCCCCGTACAAACCTATACCATCCACTATTTTTAGACCTTTTGGAGGGTGGAAGTTCGGTGGATCCACAACCTAGTCTTTGATGTACCCTCTGGTAAATTAACGTAACTATGGAAAATCACCATTTTTAATGGGTAAATCCACTATTAATGGTAATTTTCAATAGCTACGTTAAATTACCAGAGGGTAGTCGAAAATCCCGTATTTTTTTTGCTGACGAACCTCCCAACTCGATCCGAAGGATATTGGATTCCTATTGAATGGCAAGTATCCTGATCTGGGTACAGGGGACCCTGACCGACTTCATCGGTTTGTGGTAAATTGGTAGAGACTACATGGCATCTGACTTTGCACAGATGGTTAAATGACGCACACATAAATTTGTCATCAATATATATATATAATTATATATATATATATATCAGATATGTCAGTTGCGCTTGCAACTGTTGTTGGTTTCAATTTTCTTTCCCTAGGATGATGAACCTCAGTTAATTCAAGATGTGTGATGTGTGGTTTGATCAACCACAATATATAGTTGGACTCTAGTCCATACCTTCTGTGAAGCTAAAACATGCTAAACCATGTGATTGAACCAGGATGAGTCGGTGATATTGATGACCATCTCCCGTCTTCATATGGTCCCAGATAAATTTACCGGGTCAAATCCCCACAAGTCCTATCACTGAGCCAGATGGCTCGGCATGAAACCCATGAGATGGGACTCCTTCATGGGATATACATGCTACAGTCCCAACACATGTGTTACGTGAACATCCTCAAATCAGCCCTAACTCCTTTCTCATGTGTCCAAAGTGTAGCCTATAGGGTTAAAAACCATAAACCGTGGGAATGTAAAAAATTGATGCAGGTATCCTTCAAATGACTAATAGAACCACATGAGATAGGAGTTTGGCACCTTCAAAGGGCGAAAACAATACTTTACTCATGAGATAGGAAATAAAAAAAAACGACTCTCAGACAACTCTTATCTCATTTGCACTGAGTATGCGCATCCTTTATATGTTGGATCCACATCTCACAATGCCCATCTTACTCGGGTAGAGACGCAACTTAATTGGTCAACATACATTATTTTTAGCGTGCATCAAATCTCCTTTCCCAGATTCAAATATCCAGTGAAGAAACCCTGTAATCCATGGTTATATTATCATACGTTCATCATTTCCATGGCTCAAAAGCCCGCCATTTCACCCAGCCAAAATCAGGACCGCAGGCCGCGTTCTATGCCTGGAGACGTCGTGCCAAACGCCAGCGGGAGGTTCGAAGCATCCTTTTGAAGCAGGTGGAGCAACTCACGGGGATCCGGGATGATCCGGGATTGAAACATCCAAAAATGGGAGAACATGGGGAGGCCACCAACGAACAATAGGTCAATAGGAATTAAACCCCATGACGGATCCATGGTGCTGCTATATATGGTAACATTTACCATCAATATCCCCCCAATGTTAGCATATATACCATACACGGATCCTATGGGAACCCTAAAACATTGTGAGCTATCCATTAAACATTGGGATTGAATCAGCAACAATGTTTTTTTGACTTCACAAACAAACCTGCTGCTATCCTGTGGATACAATGGGATATAGTAGCGGAATGTTACATTAATAGTAACCACCAACAAACGATAAACATGTTCAGAACAGTCCAATCAGAAGTTGTACTGTAGTTGCGAATATGGCATGATTTGTGTGTGCCACAGTCAACAATTGGATGATTTTAATATTCTAAGCTGAAGGATCGCCATTGGTGGTGAACATACCCTACAAATTCCCCTGAAATTGATGGTGGGGTGATCGCTGTGCCTGATGGTCCCACCAGTTTGTGAGGTGCGAGACCATGTTTGGACCATGACAGACATATGAAACGGTGCGTCTGAAAATTGGGGATACCCGATTTAATGGCCATTCTAGTTGGGGAATTGATGATAAACGTTTTATTTGTCCTTACCCCATGTTCAGAATCCAAGGGATTTTCCATGGCGAGATGGGATTGTCGAAACGCGGGGTACCCGGAATTCTCCCAAATGCTTCATTTTTGTCGAACACATAGTACCACCCTACAATGGATTAATGATCCTAAACAGGACCAGTATGGACTTGTCGTCCATTTGTGGGTGAAGTTCCCGGAAAGTGGCCATAGCCAGTTGGGGCATCATTCTGGGGTAATTACTAAGGACCTCCACTGTTATATTGTTCTCCCCTCACTGGAATCTTGGTTAGTAAGGGGAATTCTCCCCCTTTTTTTGGCCTTATTTCAGGTTAGTGAATCATTATAATTGACCCAGATCATTGTTGAAGATCGGATAGAACCCATCCCACTTTGGCCAGGCAGTCACTGATGATGAAAACCTGCAGCGCTTTGCTTGGAGTGTTTCTTGACGGCTTGACAATGTGGCAATCCCTTAAGACCCGAATGAAAATGAAATGTGATCAACATTGATCAGTAAGATCTACCCTCCAGTAATGAGACGTGGCAATGGAGAATGCCCAAATTATACATTATCTTCACATGAAAATTCCATTTATAGGAAGATTTTCATTGCCATGTTTGATTACCAGAGGGGTACAGACATGCTGGTGGTATATGTGTGTCTCATATTCATTGATTTCCACTGCTGTCTATATGGAAGAAGTTGAAACTGCCAATCACTAACCAGGTAGTCTAATGTATGATTATTGCAAGACGAGTATGACATTGTTTTCCAAACGACATGATGTTTACGTTTTCATCAAATTGAACCTGTCAAACAACATTTTTAGGTTTTCAGTTGTGCTGAGTTTCTTCCACAGTCTTAGATCCTTTTTCAAAAGGTGTTCCATGGGGGCTCATGATTTTCCAGCAATGGCACTGTATTCATTTACATTTCGTTATATAGGGGGTTAAGATGGTTTAAGCAAGTTTAGCACCATGTGTCCGTCATATGTTCCCCATGTTTGTAGCTTATACTGCTGGGATATCTTGGTCGGATAGAACCTCTACTCTACATCCTGATGGCCAACCCCCTGCTGATGCCCCCATACTAATATATATAGTCGTAGGGTGTCTATATTAATACAATTTAATATATATATATATATACAGTATATATACAACTACATAGCTCGAAAATGGGGAGATGGAGTACTTGTGGACCCACAAACAGAGTGTAATTATTCGTATTTAGTCATCTCTAAGATGTCGGTCAATAATATTGAACCATACCCATTTGGTCCAAACATGCCGCTCAAAAAAATCAACATAAATCATGGAATTCGTTGATTTTTAACCAGTGGATTGTGGAGGTTTTCCGTTCACTTTCAACCAACTTAGCAACGACTTAGTTGGTGGGGTTCCTTTCCTCACTTACCCATAGGATCCATGGTGCTGCTATATATGGTAACATTTACATACATTTACCATCAATATACCCCCTTTATGTTAGCATATATACCATACATGGTTCCTATGGGTTACTGAACGGTGAAACCCCACGTTGGCGAAGTCCCATCTCTTTCCCAAGGCCTGGGGCCGTTGTTTGGCCTCAGCGCGGCGATTTTGCGCCTCGGCCCGCGATCGCTGTGCGGCCAAGATGCTGGCGCAACAGGTGGCTTCAAAAGCGTGGTGACAGCAACGGAAACATGGAAAGATGGGGAGTTAAGGTGGTTTAAGCAGCAAACACCCATGAAAACCCATGCAACATGGATGAGAACTCATGAAAAGTTGGCATTCACAGGCAAACACGATGACACATTGTGAAAAAATGGCAATTTAAGAACAACATATTATATAAAACATTGGATTTAACCAGAAAAACAAAACATGACACATGGAGATTCAATCAACAACAAACGCAATAAACATGGGGAATCAACCAGCATAGACCGTGAAACATGGTATTTTAACCATACTTAACCATATTTAACCAGCAAAAATGATGTGACTTTGACAAAATGCAATTTGAATAATTATATATCACAAATGGAGAGGTTCCAACAAAACTGATCATATTAGTTCTGGGATATTCTGTGGGATGTAACCTCCATATTTTGCACGGTTGATGTTTTTTTTGTTTGTTGTTTTTTTTTCTCGATGAGGTTTGATCATATGGGATTTTATGATAATACAAGAGGTCGAACATACATAATATTTTCTGGATAAACCGAGTGATGAGTGATTTTATGTGTTGCTATCAAACAGTGGGAATTGTATACTAACCAGCTTCTGCGACAACATATGTTAAAAGCAGGGTATCTAAAAAATATCGGCCATGTTTGATGTTTATTTATGGAGGTTTTTATCTGCGTATTTGGGTCCTGTTGATTCGTGCAGTTGGTGAAAGTCATGTTTTGAGTTGGTTCAATCAACATTTTAAGATATAATTTGTTTGTTTCCCAGTTGTAGCTTCACGCCCAAAATCTCTGTTCTCATTTGCACAGTTAGTTTGCACATTTTATGAACTTTATATTTGTTTGATGATTCACCCCGATTCAACCACGCCCTTTTTGAGTGCCATTTAGTGATCAAACTAAGAACAACCCTGTTGATTGGTCATCTAGGGGGCTATTGTTACTGACCTACCTATAGTCCACAATTATTAGGACAGCTATTTATCAACCATGGTCAAACGGTATCATAACAGGGATACTCTGTGAATACTATGTCGTTATCTATATTTTATAACTAATTATACTGTATCAGTGTATCATCTATATATCTATATCTATATAATCACTTAAACTACTATGTCTACATATACATGTATATATATATATACCTATATCTATAAATACAATATCTATAGACCATAATGAATTTTTTATGGTATCATGGGATGGGAGAACGGTTGGGTGCAAAAATCTCATGAACGCTCGAAGGACCGTGGCCTCACAGGCTTCGTTTTCCATGGCTGGTGGAGTATCTTGGCATATGGTGGGTGTTTCACCATCAATAATGGGGATATTTAATGGGATTTACTGGATTGTTTAAGGAACTAATGGTATATCAATGGCCATTTCAGGAACCTAAATTGGAGGTACCTACCATATATAAGGCCTATATAAGGCATATGTAAGGGAATATCCCCACAAAATGGCCTTATAAGGTACAGTACCTCCATTTTAGGATCCTGAAATTCCCATTGAATATACGCCTCTTACCCTCTGGTAATCAAACATGGCAGCCGACAATCCACCATTTTTCATAGCCATGAGTACAGCAGCCGTGAGAAAAATGCACTAAGTGACTAAGTGGGAGGAATTGGGAAATTTCAGTTTGCCATCAATCATACTTGATGTTGATGTGTATCATCTACCCAAAAATCAACTAGCAAGAAATGAGAACAATTGGGTCTGAATCAACCAAAAAATATGTTCACAAGTTTACAATGTTTACAACAGTCTCCAGAAAACACTCCTTTCTGATATGGGGGAATCCCATGGAATCCCTGGAGTTTTCATGCTGATCTCTCTGGAAGTGTGACGAAGTGAGGTTCTGTGTTGCAGCGGCATGGTGGACATGATAGGCGCCATGGGGGTTTAGGAGGCGTTGGTGTTCCAAACCTTGCGACATTTGTTGAGTATGTTGGATTCACATGTGTTGGCCTTGACATAGAATGAAATTGAATACATAGACGGCAATAGATGGTTGGTTTTGATGATTTTTGATGTATATCGTACTGAGATATACTGAGTCAATACTGAGAAGACTATGTACATGTCATGTCTATTTGTAGACTGCATGGCGTTTCTCAAACCTCACCCCAAAAGGAGGGCCATCTAGGAGGATTCAAAAAAACATGAATTTATTGGATGGTGAAAAGATTGGTTTAAAGGAGAGCATACGTCGAAAAGCCCATCATTGTTCCTGCAGATCTGCCCATTATCCCAAAGATGAAACTACAGCGTTCCTGCAATGCTTGGTGACCCATATTCTTCCTGGTTGTGTCCGTTGCCAATGTTTCGTGACCAAGAAACTACCAGTTGTATAATCATTTGGCTGAAACCATGAATGGTCGGCCGTTTCCGTAAGATCTTCGTCGCACATGGGATGATTTGCATTGACTCATCATTTTCAGAAGGGGCTATATAAACTGACACATGAATACAAATGATTGTTGCTATAGTACCCAAACGTTTGCTTGCTTATATGGTTGTGTTTCCGAAATTGTTGATGGATAAGATATGCGCAGCACTATCATATTATGGTATTGTATGATATTGTATAATATGCATCACTGAATAAGTCATGTTATGTCAGAACAATACACTATATACTGTAAATGCAGCAAAAATGTGTGTGTGTGCCTTGTTTGAAATATATCATGCTTGTTTAACGCTTATCATATACATATTGTCATTATTGCCATTATTATTGAACACCAAAATAAACGACCTACCTTTATTTGTATCACCTATTGTACTTGCTGGAAGAAGTTGACATGTAGAGTCCTTCTGTCCCATTATTAGATGTACTCGTCAACAAAAACAAGTGTATATAATATTATCGTATAATCTCTATTAAACGTGTATTTCACCTCAAATGTGTCTCATCATTATTATCCCTTAAGATCCCCATTTGTATCCTCCAATATTACAGTGTATCACCTCTATTTGCAGTTTGATTTACCATCAATGTCTATTGATATTTCTATGGGCTTCTCATTTCACCAACGGGGTGCTAAAACCGACTCATGACTGGTATTTTGGGCTATAACTGTAGGTTATATATATATACAGTAAACTAACATAAATGTGGAAAATCTATATATATATAATATATATATACTTCAGGAGGAACAAAGTTTATGCTTCTTGACAGCTTGACAAAGCATCCATCTCGGTCAACCGCGGATCACATTTCCAAGTCCATTTCGTGTGGCAGGTGTGGGACGGTCAA
>Ga0126342_10012025_pt1 | contig 15451 bp, 10 predicted proteins | sample Cyp1metagenome_FD_92528 | JGI IMG/M metagenome (GOLD analysis project Ga0126342, IMG submission 92528) | Coral microbial communities from Lord Howe Island, Old Settlement Bay, Australia - Cyphastrea 1 metagenome | ecosystem: Host-associated > Invertebrates > Cnidaria > Coral ...
CCCCACCCCAACCCCAAGACAAAGAGCAATACTCAAAAAAGAAGCAAAACGCACGTACGGTTTTCCTGCCGTAGGCATAAACATGATGTATAATCATTTTGGAAACTATGGTTATATACTATAAAATGGCGAAGTCTTCCGGGTCTATCGACGCGAAAATTTCTGGGGAATGTACCATCTGGTTATGATTAACATAGCCATGGAAAGATCCACCCATTTTTAAGTTCGGTAAACCATCTATTTCGATTAGGGCCATCTATACCATGGCTATGTTGAATAACCAGAGAGTATAATCATTTTGGAAACTATGATTACTATAATTGTAACATATTATGACATGTCTTGACTATGATTACTGGCGGATTTATAACTATGACTTTAGGTAGGCAGTCATAGTTAAGACATGTTATAAACTTATGTATATATGGAGGTTTCTTAAAATGTATGCCAGTCGCCATCGTGGGCGTCAATACTAAGTCATGGTCATGACTTGGATGATTTGGGGGTAACCCCATTGTAGGAACCCCCCATATGACTATGGGATATCACAGCATGTTTTAAACTTTAAGCATTTTTAAACTAATGTTTATCATATATTATATATAATCTGGTTGGTGGTTTGGAACATTAATTTTATTTTCCATAGTATATGGGATGTCATCCTTCCCATTGACGAACTCATATTTTTCAAGATGGTTTTTTAACCATCAACCAGTAATATATACATACATATTCTATGTCTATGGGATCAACTCATGGGACTGATACTAAATTGGGTCATTCATCACTCAACAGGTGGCCGCAGATTCGTGAGCAGCCGTGACCAGCGATGCTGCACCAACACCTGGACAGATACCATGCCCTCGTCTCTGACCAATCATTGCCACCAAAACCCATAGGATCCATGTATGGTATATATGCTAACATTTGGGGTATATTGATGGGATCCATGTTACCATATATAGCAGCACCATGGATCCTATGGGAAAGACAAGAAAAACATGTTGCGAGCAGATTGCCGACCTCCTCAAAAAATTGCTGAGATCGAGATCTTGACATTGATCGGATCCACAGGATTTGTTCCGTGACAGCTGGTGTCGACCTGGCGTGACCACGGCTCCGTTCCCAGATTTGCAATCCAAGCCATATACAGCTGGAGAAGGAGCACATGAATATACCCTCTGGTAAACACACAAAAAACCATGGAAAATGTCCCAAACGTCCACTTTTAATAGGTAAATCAACTATGAATGGTCTATTTTCAATAGCAAACTGTGAGTTTGCCGGTATTCGATCACAAAATTGAACTAAGAAAATGTTTCCACGTTGATCAGAAACTCACAGAACACATCAGGGATTGACATGTAGGCAGCCATGCGCTAAGGTTGCACCCCCAGTTTTGATGATTAGTGGCATTTTTCTGAAATATCCATGTTTTTAGGCGTCCAATTTGAAGACCGACAAAACTACTTAAATGGTCAAGTTGAGCATGAAACCTCCAGGAAAATCCTGGGTTTCTAGATGTTTCGTTCCATGATTTTCTCAGAAAAAAACCGGTCACCTGTGAGATGCTCCACATCGAAACCATCCAAGTGGCATTTGACATGGCCGCCAAATGAGTGAGTTTGCTTTTATCAACTGCAAGTAAAACAATTACCCGGCCTGGTAAACGTTTACAGTTTGCGAACTTGAAAATGGCCATAGAAATAGTGAGTTTTCCCATTAAAGATGGTGATTTTCCATAGTTATGTAAACGTTTACTAGAGGGTAAATAGGTACATGACATGACATGACGTTCCGTTCCAGTACATTCCATTCTATGCCATACATGTACATATTTGGTGGGTGTAAGTTGCAGGTCCCATCGGTTGCATCGCACATGAACTCACCATTGTTGCTCAGGCGACGGAGTTAGAACCTCCACCTCTTCCACAGGTCCTGCCGGTTTTCTGGGAGTTTCTGTTGTCTTTTGACACACAAATGGGGGGTCCTAAGTCATGGGGGCACCCCCAGTTTATGGACGGTTTATAATGGAAAATCCGTTCAAAATTCATGGATGGGGGGTAAGCCCACTTTGGGAAAATACAAAACTATGGTTTTGCGCGTGAGAACCGGAGTTCAACCGGAAGAACGTTACGGAGGATTCATGATGTCTCTCCAATGAGTTAATTGTTAGATCAGACACGGTTTTCACAAAGCCCTGAATTTTGCTTGAACACCAAAAACATGTTGTTCAACTTGCCCCGTTTCTTGGTTAATTCATGTGTTTTCCAAACATTTTATGGTAAAATATGGTTCCCTGTCGATCCCATTGCATTTTCAGGGAGTATGACTGGGGTATGATTTGGGGGGTTGGAGGTATCTGGGTCCATAGGGGTTTGGCATGCCACATGCCACACCTTTCATTGTGATTTTGGCAGTTTGCTTTGCTTTGTAAAGCAAAAAAAATAGTGGATTTACCCCCATTACATCCCCATAAAAAATCACCATTTTTAATGCGGGTAAATCCACTATTTCAATGGCCCCATAAAAATCATGGCCCCCTTCCTTGTCACGTGTCGACAGGCTCCTTCACGTGACGCACCTCGGCATCAGGTCATTAGGAAAATGCGAAGATCGACGGGATCACTTCTGACCTTGATTTGTGCTTGGAATGATGTCGATAAACATGTTGGTTTATGTTTGGAATTATTTTTGACGTTTTTTGATTGATTTTTCGAAACGGAAGTTTTATGACAGTTTGATAAATTTGGGGGGTAACGTATTTGCATCGACCTTCGATACATCTGAGCATGGTGCCCTTCATGAGCCAATGGATCAACTGAGGGTAAAGTTACCAATTTCCGTGGGTTTTTATTGCTGTTTTCGCATGGGTCTTGCCACCTATTGCGCCATCGGAATGGGGAAGTGAACATCCAAAAGAAGCAGTCATTTCGCTTTGATCCGGGATACATACTACACGTAACCAGGTCTTCAATGGCAGTATATATATATTATAATAATTATAGTGTATATATAATATAGATATAATATAGATACATTATATAATGGATGTGCATCCCAATTGTAGCTGACCAACACACTAATATGCTTCTTATCCAGTCATATAACCTCAGATCATGGGCTTTTCCGTGGATCTGGGTGAATCTTAAGGACTCCCCGGCCTGGTACCCCCATATATTTTGGGGAAAAAAACCGTTCCGTTGAGCATCCCTCGATGACAAGGGACAAATATCTGGGTGACCTAGGTGGATCATCACTATACTTTCAACCCTTCAGCTTCAGACAGGATAAATCTATCTGAGTAATAGTATGGGATTATAGAATATTATAGATGGGATTATAGATCTGGGAACCATTACACATTATTTACTGGGATTATACACTGAGGCTTTCAACTGACGACAGGATGGGATGAAGGCGCTGAAGGTGCTTAGCAACTGGCTTATTTTTACTACGAACTATCCACCTATATCCCAATGAAATATTCCATTTACATCCATGGAGTTCATCCATAAAAACATCCATAAAAACTACTTACAATTGATCCTCTGGTTATTTTTTACGTAGCGAAGTGGAGAATCACCATTTTTGATAGGCAAATCATCATGTTGATCATCTATAAATGGGCCATGGCTTCCATGGCTATGGTAAATAACCATAGGGCTCTGGTTATTTAACATAGCTATGGAAAATGGTCCATTTATAGATGATAAACATGATGATTTACCTATTAAAAATGGTGATTCTCCAGTTCGCTACGTTAAATAACCAGAGGGTAAATCCCATTAAATTACCAGTAAACCACCATTAAATCACCAGTTAGACCAGTAAATAACCAGGTTTAACTAACTCCATGGCCCCTCCAGTGCTTCAACCATGGCCCCGTTCTGCTTCATGGCGATCCTAGGCGGAACCACGGCCCAAGGCTGTCGCAGCGCCCAAGGTGGGGTTTGGTGCTCCGCCCGAGGTCCTTAGGGTTATCCTCTGGTCAACATACAAAAACCGATGGAATGCATGGAAAAGTACCATGTTTAATGGGTAAAATCAACTATTTCACCAGAAATATATAGAAATCCAAATCACCAGTTGAAACCGGTGGATAGGGCATCTCATTGTTTAGGATGGGTTTTAAGCATCCTTTTGGTGGTGCAGGATTTCGCTGGCCCACCCACCGTAGTTCGCTTAGTGTTTTGGAACCCAATCGGATGATATACTTGGTGGCGAACTACCCACGAATCGTTTTTGTGGCTCATATCCCAGTTTTTTTATTGGGATAAGTAGGCTTAATCCACCGAAATAACTGGGATACAAGCCACTTACTAAGTGGGATGAGCCACCAAGTAGTTTACTTAAGGTTTTTGAACCCGTTTAATTACCCCCACGTTGGATGGTTTTTTCTCGCGAAATTACGAATTTTAGTAGCAACGCTTGGGATTGAGGGTGGTTTAGTGGTCCAGAACCAACTTTAGACAATTTGGGTGTGTCTTAAAATTTGGTATACCGGTATACCATCCACATGGCTATTTCAATAGGGAACATGATGATAAACTAGTTGTTTTTAGGGTACTTTACTTTCAGACAAACCGACATTTTTTGTGAACCAAATTTTCGATTATGATCCCCTACTGTTTGTTTGGGGGGTTCTGAATTCCACCAGAATCATTTTTGGTCCTTGAAAATTCCAGATGCTTCTCCCATAAAAATTGAGTGTTTTCTTCCCGAAACTACTATGCTGGACTGACTATACCACATAAAACCATAATGTTTTAAATCAACAAACCATACAACTCCATACTTCTAAAACATACCGAATAACATAGATCTTACATATATTCAACAACTCCAAAACTCTATTAGATTCTCCCACCCCAAATCCGAGAAATCCCAAAACCATATTCTCCCCAAAATCTGGGACATCCATTAATATCCCTTATAAGCGGAGGTTGTTTCCCCGGTAGAAATGGCGGATTTCCAGGCCGCGTTGCCCAAGTCCAGTGGTGCTGCAGCCAGGCCTAAGGCGTGGCACGATAGGATTCATGGGATTTTTCATAGAAAGTTAACCAGCCATAACCAACCAATACTGATTGGTGGTTTCAACATGTTTCAACCATTTTATATTTTCCATCATATATGGGATGTCATCCCAACCCCATTGACGAACTCCATCATTTTTCAAGATGGTTATTGCACATGTTATTGCACCACCAACCAGATATATTATTCATTAGATCAGGTATTAATCACTAATAACCACTATTAATCACTATTAACCATGGGCACATTGCACCACCAACCAGATTTTTTTTTGGGATGCTGGGAAAAGTTGTGATTTCATGGTGACTTCATGGAGGATTGGGCCAAAGGTGAACCCGTTGAAATCAACCATGGTTTTTTCACATGTGGAAATCAAGCAATAAATATGGACAAACAATTGGTTGGGAGGACCCATCGGCCCATAGAAAACGTTCGAAATGGCATGAAATACGTAACTTTGCTATCTAAAACCCATGAAATCCCATGAAATCATCATTGAATCACCATTGAATCACCAGTATTAAGTACTATAAATCCTTATTAAATCCTTAAATAAATCACTATACATGACTATCATCATTAATTCCCCACAAGGTCAACTACAGATCGTTCTGACTTGGCCAAAACGGGAGGCGGCGGCGCCCAAGACGCTTCCGAAGCCCCTGAGAACGGAGGAGCAACCCCCGAAGGCCAGCAGAAATCAATGGCGGAGAAGCGAAGGTATTCTTACCAACAATTTGATGGTGATGTGGTTAAAACAATGCCATAAACTCTCCCCCAGAAACCATTTTTATAGGTGATATATATATATATATAAACCAATCCCAGTCATGGGTAGTTTATGACATTGTCTTTATCGCACATAAAAAAATTGTGATTTTTAAGAGGGGATTCATGATGTTTGATGGTGATGTTTGATGGTGATTAATGATGATTTTAATGGGTTTGTTGGCCAACAATTTGATAATGATGTATCATGGGGATATGCTGGAATATACCCAACAATCTAAGATTTGTTGGACAACTTGGGTTTGTTTTGCTGGTGATTTAAGTCATTTTCCCAATGTGAAGTCCATCACTTGGGAAATCTCTACTTTTGTTTTCAGTCGGGAGGGGGGGCCCTTGTTTGCAAATCCAAGAAGATCATCGAACATCATGTGGCTGATAAATGAAAATGCGTTGCGACATGTGACTGATACCCTCTGGTAAACTAACATAGCTATGGAAAATCACTAGTTTTAATGGGTAAATCCACTACAAATGGCAATTTTCAATAGCTATGTTAATTTACCAGAGGGTAAAGCCAGAAGCTAAAAGATTTCTTGGGTTGATGATGTGTTGTCCGAATTGCCCGGTGCGTGCAATGTGTCATTGTAGTAATGATTTGGCTGATAACCTGGCGAGTTTTATCTATTATTCGTATACTATTACTTGTTACAGTATTATTTCTTTCTTACTTTGTTTCTACTGTATATAGCGTATCATAGATAATACATAAAATATTGATATTTGATATATGATAATATACATATACTATACAATGTATAATATAACATATAGTATGTAATTAATAATAGGCTAAATCATCCCCAGATGGCCGGAGCACATCTGGCATGGAACATGGCTGGTAAATTTCCCATATACCCTCTGGTAAATTAACATAGCTATGGGAAATGGCCCATTTACAGATGATTTTCCCATTAAAACCTCCATTTATAATGGATTTTCCATAGCCATGTTAAATAACCAGATGGTATATATATAAATACGTGGTAGTGGTGATCTAACTATAACTATGTGCCATGACCCATAGGATCCATGCTAACATTGGGGTATATGGATGGTAAATGTTACCATATATAGCATACATGGATCCTATGGGTGATGAAATGGATGATCTTCCCATCTTGGGGGACGGTCATTGCATCGGGATTTATCCATGATGTTTCGATTGCCAACATGGGATGGATGACCGCTCAAAGCGCATATACCCGGCCTGGTAAAACGTACCAAAAACGATGGAAAATCACAATTTTTATAGCTGGATAAATAATTTATAAATGGCTGACTTTCAAGCTTTCTGGGATATAATATAGTTATATATATGATATATGCCCTCTGGTAAACTAACGTAACTACGGGGAATCACCATCTTCAATGGGTAAATCAACTATTTCTATGAGCCATTTTCAATAGCGAACTGTTAAATTACCAGAGGGTACCATGTTTTGACCCTAGCAAATTTGGGAGTTGAGTCATTACCAGAGGGTACCATGTTTTGACCCTAGCACATGTGGGAATTGGATGCAATGACAATGGAAGACTCCGCCGTTGTTTGAGAAACACATCATCGATATAAACGTACATTGTTTGAGGGAAATGGTACATATCTATTAATGGGTGAATCATGAGATATAACCGATTGAATATGGAACATTGCCATTTACATATGATTTACCTCTTAAACTTGTGATGTTCCCGTTTTCAACCCGTTTTTTGTTACCAGAGGGTTTGCGTAACTCCCATTGTAACCCCATTATATCCCTATAAATCACTATTGTTGTTGGTTCAATCAACAGAATTTACAGGGATAGAACCAACTTGGAAAACTCCTAATTCCTGTTATTTTCCCATTTTTTCCATTTTTTTTCCCATTATAATAGCATAGTAAGTAAATCCGTAAATCTTACAACAACTGAATCATAACTATGGAAAAAAAACATAACTATGGAAAGTCTGCACATCTATGCATGATTTTCCCAGCTACAAACCTCCATTTAGTTCGGGGATATAACCAACTTGAACTCCTTTATTCATGAAATTTCCCAAAAGGAAATCCTATAGTAAATCAGGAAAATCAGCAACTGAATCATAACATAGCTATGGAAAATCGTCCAATTAAAATCTCCAATTACAGACAGGATGGTGCCCCCCAGTTATAAGTTGGTTTATAAACCCTATTAACATCCATTATAAACCCTATATATCTACCATAAACCATAGTGAACCAACTTTTTTTGGAGGATTATCACCTACATACGAGGCAGCTCTGGCGAAGTCCATGTCGCGGCCGCCGGCGCGGGAGGTGCATTTTTGTTTGTAGGATGATGGTGAGTTTCTGTTAAAAAAAAGCATCCGGGGCTTGAAAAAAATGGGGGATGAAGTGATTTAACCAGGAAACATGGGGATTTTTCACATTTTTCACGAGAAGAATGAGAAGAATCAGGATTTTTCGCAAGAAAAGGTTGAATTCAACCAAGAATGGGACAACATAAATCGATGGGTAAAGCAACAGGCGCCCATTGGACGATCACCACTCACCGAAGCCATGGGATCAATGGTGCCAACGTTTTAGGTGTTTGATAGTCATGGGGGATACGAAGAGGCGGAGGTATAGAATATTAACTAAAACATTGTGATATATATCTGGTTGGTGGTTTGGAACATGAATTTTATTTTCCATTTCGTATATGGGATGTCATCCTTCCCATTGACTTTCATATTTTTCAAGATGGTTAAAACCACCAACCAGATATGATTGTTGTGATATATCTAAAACACCTAAAACATGGTGTGATGGTATATGTGATACTATATATACCTCCATTAATATCTAGTTGTGATATATATATATATGATTGAGAATTCATAACTGCAGCTGGCAGCCATAGAAAAGTTGGACACCTGGAAATGATTTGGAAGACATCATCGAACTACGTACCATCCTGGGCTTTCGGCAACTTTTCGGGGGAATGCTACAATTTTTGAATATTTGTCTCTCCCCCGTATTTGGATGTGCATGATCCAGTATTCAGTCAATGATGGTATCACCTAATTCCATACAGGCGTATCCTACGGTAGCGAAACGTGGCGTGCTTGCAAATCACCCCTTTAGTCTAAAGCTTCGATGATTTTTCCCAGCGAACCAAACTTCCATGGCTAGTTCGGGATGTAGCCACGATTGATTCCCGGAGGGGTTTTATGGATGTAAATGGGATAAATAAAACTCCAGCTACAAAATGGGGCCTCCTAGTTATAAGTTGGTTTATAACTTTTTACAACCCCATCTAAATATATGTGTTACACTATTGTTATTATAGTTCTAAACCAACTTAGCTAACGAACTGGGGCCCCATCCTGTGGTGAATTCTGGTGTTTCTTGGGTTTTCCCAAACCTCTGGGAGAATCCCAGTCGTGATTCCGACAAATCAGGTCATTCCACTACTTCACCGGTGAACATGGTGAACTACACATGTGATATATGTGATTATATTATGATTTTATCTTTTTTATGACATGAAGATTGTATATTTTTATCATATGTTTAAAACATTTATACTTATCTCTCTATATATAATTACATTATATGTATATATTGATCCTTTAGTATATAGATAGAATATGGAATTGTTCAAATTAACGCAGGATACTACTACTATTAGTACCCCCTGGTAATTTAACATAGCGGATAATGTACCATTTATAGATGTTTTACCATTTATAAAATGGTGAGTTTCCGGTTCGCGAACTCAAAAAACGTTTACCAGGCCGGGTAACCATGATTTCATGTCATCATCTATACATATCTACCAGCTGGTGAGGCCCCGGCCGTTCGATAGCGTGAAAAGTTGGTGCGTTGATAACTCCAATTTCATGAACTGGTTTATGGTATTTAGAATACTATAGTTTATGATACTTACAACTATAACTATATGGTTTATGGTATTTTTTCAACATTTTATAACTATAGTTACTGGGGCTTTTGTTAACCAACATTCACATCACGTTTCGGGGCCCCACATTGTACCAATGTTTCGGATGCGAATGTCGCGAGGCAGTTGAGGAGGTCCGGGACTCAGACCTTGGCAGAGTTCGGAAAATCTTGATGTCGAGGGAGACTAAGATGGGACATATATGGTAAATCTATGGGAAATCTACCTAGAATATATGGAAAATCTATGGTAAATTGGAATGTGGATTTACCAGGAACAGTAAATTTACCATAGATTTACCATATATTCCAGGTAGATTTACCATAGATTTCAAGTCGCGCAAAAACCAACAAATATTAAGTGAGGTCTATGGGGATATCGATCAGAGAAAAACCAGGAACGGAAAATCCGGTATCGTTGAACTCGAGTGGGGATAACTTTCCAGGGCCTCAGATGGGATAACTGTGTTATTTAATGGGATTTATAGGGGATATATAGGGATACCATGAGGATTTCTAGGGATTTATATGGGTTTATTAGGATATAATGGGGATTACCCTCGGGTAAACATACCAAAAACTATGGGAAATCACCAATTTCAATGGGAAAATCAACTATAAATATGGTAATTTTCAATAGCTATGTTAAATTATCAGAGGATTAGATGGGTTTGTCTGGAAATAGTTTTTTTTTTCCCATCGTATACCCAAAATGGCTTAGCCATTTTTTGTTGGGAAATGATATGATAATCCAATGGATTTAGGTGTACATTAGTTTCACCCATATAAGCCCATATATGATTATATACATACGTTGGCAATGAGGCCCAACGGGGATTATAGACCATGCTCATCTGGATCGAATCCTGACCAACCAGCTCCTTGGTATCACAAAGACTTGAAAGGGGCTGTAGAATTGATGGGAATTTCATTCAAACATACATAGCTTATGATGATAGGGATATACGAAAAACCACCAGTCAACATATGACATACAATCATCTTTAGTATGTTTTTCCAATATATAGGCACTAAGACAAGCCTATACAAAGTAATGATTGTCAACGCTAGGCATAGAGTCAATTGATGGATGGTTGCAGGCCCAATTGAAGCAGGTATCAATAGGTCTTACTAAAGCATTTTTTCCAACTACAAACAATATCATATCCAACAATCCACCGGCAGAGTCTATTGTGAATTTGACACATCTCTGGCTGCTGCTTTCATTTTTTGGTCTTTCACTTTAAAAATCTTGAGATGTCGAGCCCTTTTTCAATGGATTGTGCCGTACTAAAGCCATCTCACGTTGGCACAAACCTTTTGGTGGTCTGAGCATCCCCAATTTTTCATCACCCGGTGATGGACTAACTAACTTATCCCATATGCTCCATGTATGGTATATTTACCTACAAAACTGGGTGATGTTTAGGGTAAATGTTGGTAAATATTCCAGCACCATGGAGCATATGGGTATATATATATATACATACAATACCATTTAATATGGGTTAACAATGGTTAATATGGATTTATAGTGGTTAATATGGTTTTATAATAGGTATGTCTGCTTCTTACGCTGCCATCGCTTTTCGCAGGACTTCCCTCCAGCCATTCCGGCAGGCTGGGAGAATCCCTTGGGTCAAAACCAGGGGAAAACCAGTTGTAATGTCAACTAAACAGCCGTTTGGGGTTTATTCATCCAGGGATGACATGATGACATTTACTAGGTCAATCTTAGATGGATACTTTTACTTATCCTGACTAGTCTTTTAAGGTATCAATGGGAATATCTACGTTCACCAGCAAAGAATTTGTCATTTTTTGCAGGGTATCTGGCTGATTGGCAATGATTTTAATATCTGCAGTGTTCCAATCCCCCCATGACTGGCTCCAGTCACCTGTTGCACAGTGGTATGGATCCCCATGGTACCTGATGGGGAGTTTCATGGGGATTTTCGATTTTCCAGGTCTGGCTGCCTTACTGAGCCGGGGATCTGACTAAAGAAAAATATCACGCACACATTCCTTGAAAAAGGGGAATCAGGTCGTGGTTCTTCATTGTATCTTCGATGTGAAAAATCCTGCTCTGCCCCATATCGTGCGCCCATCTGGTGCCTTCCGTATCGTGGACGTGCCCCTCCACCAACCATCCTGCAACGTGAGTGCCAGTGAAGGTAAGCTTCGACCCAGGACCCAGGATGAACATAATTTACAGATATTTACAGGAGTTGTGCCAGCGACAGACACACAATTTTCGCATTTCTGAACTTCTGCTGCATCCACATGATGGGAGCCGATTCTGGGACTAAATGCTGTCCCGAAAAAACCATGTCTCTAGCCACGTTCATAAAACCTTGGTCCAGAACATGCATCCGCATGGATGCTTAGAGACTAGAGATGCTTGAGGCAGCATTCCGCCCCCTCCGGCGCTTGAGGCATGGATATGGATGGGGTGTGAAAACTGCTGTATGATGATACCTGTGAATGGTTTTCAGAAGCATATATCATCAGCAAAGGGGTATCATAAAGTTACTGTTGGATGACAAAACAACTTATAGCATCTTATAGCTATATCTTTAAGATTTTAAGGTCAAGGGCTATTTGTGAATATTCAAGTTTATGGTGTGTTTGTGAATAATACCATCCACTAAATGCTATAGGTGATGCCCCCAGGCCCTAGAGCGAACAAACTACGTGGCACCTCGCCCCTCAGCGGATGGGGCGCTAGGTCTGGTCGATATCTAGCAGGGGATTTGACAAAGCAAAAGTTGGATGTAGCAGGATTTAGCAGGAGATCAACCTATCAACATAGATGATATGGTTTGAAATCTGGGAACTATCCCAGATTTTGCTTGAATCTTAAGTAGTTTTTGTTGCATCCCTAGCAATATCTGCTGGAGAGGAAGACCCGTAGATCAACAAATTGGCGGTGATTTCCAGAAAAATACGGATACCCGGCCTGGTAAAGCTACTGTACCAAAAAAAAACTATGGAACATCACCATTTTCTTGCTGGGTAAATCAACTATTTCAATGGGCCATTTTCAAGTTCGCAAAGTGTTAGTTAGTTTACCAGAGGGTAATGGGAAACAATGGAATCTAGGCAGGTGTCCTATGGTTTTGCCTGTTTTTTTTTTTAATCGATCGTTTCTAAGTCCCATACAGACCGTACATGTGTGATGGCTAAACCATCACTACTTCCTCCTGATTCGACTGTCCATTTTGAGAGTTAGCCATCACACAAAAATTGAATCTTCTCAATGGCTACGAATCATGATTGTTGATGGCTAGTTTATGTTCTTTGGTGCTTAAATCATCATATTATATTGGTTCTGTTTGATTGTTGACTCCTAATTTGCCCGTAAAAAACAAAAAACATTTAGTTACGGTAAATGGTTGGAACATAATTTTTGATGGTTAAATTCACATGTTTGATGGTTCAATGCTTTTGATGGTTCAACCTTAAAAATCGTTTCTTGATGGATAAATCCAATGTCTGGTCCAATCACTTGGTTATATAAATGGTTGAACCACATTTCGTGATGCTTAAATCGCAATTTGATGGATTAATTCAATTCTTTTAAAGTTGGATCAGCAGCAAATTTGTGCTTTAGCCACTATTCAATGATTGTAAAAATCAAAGGTTTGGGTGGTTAAATTAAATCACCACATGGAGGTTTCCTAAGTCATGTGGGTACCCCCAGTCCAGTCATCATCCATGTTCATATATTTAATAGGATTTTCTATTATAAACCATCCAGCTATTGGGGATTGCCATTTATGGAAACCCACTTTTTCTTGGAAATTGGTTCCATCACTGGCGGAGGCTTCTATTGAGAAGCCCAAGGAGGGGGGAAAAACCCTGGGATGTCGCAAAAAATGTGAGTTGACCAGCAAGAAATGGCCGATATTTGGAGGATCACACCACTTAAATACAGTTATGGCCCGAGTCATACCAGTTAAAAGTCACTGAAATAACCCCCTGGAGGTGGCATTCGTATAATCCCATCGATTCATAACCAGTTATAACTCATAAATGGCAATTTTTGTGTAAGTGGTTGATAACCATGGTTCTCAGCCAATTTGTAGATGGCATAGCCCCCTTTGGTCTTCCGGAAACTGGCACCAACCAGGGTTACATAGCCCACGCTACGATTCGTGGATGATGATCCTCCAAAACATCTGGTTGCTGGTGACTGGAACCATGGAATTTGGATTGACTTTCCAGAAACAGTTGGGAATGGAATAATCATCCCAACTGACGAAGTCTATGATTTTTCAGAGCGGTAGGTATACCACCAACCAGACATGTTTTGCAGAGCACAATTAACTGGTAATCCATCTGGAAACATGGATAACTTGATAACTTGGGTTCCACAATGAGAGTCACCGACCCCAACTATGGTTTATCTTGTTGATAATTCGAGATGCTTCATTCTCGTGGATGCCACAGTACACCGGCCCAAAAAAGAGGCGACGGGAAACGGATTACAGTAAGTCAGTAAGTCAATACCTACCCGGTTGGTGGTTTCAAACATGAATTTTATTTTCCATATAATATATATGGGATAATCCTTCCCATCGACTAATATTTTTTAAGATGGTTAAAACCACCAACCAGCTACAGGATCATCGGAATGTAGGGAACTTCACATCCATTCGCAGCTGCTGGATGAGCCGACTTGACTTCGTCGTGACCGAAGTCGAAGTTGCGAAGTCACAACGTGAAACAAAATCGGGGACTGATCCCAACATATTTACAGCCTTATTTCAGGTGAATTAGTTGATATTAGTGACCAATGAGTGAGTTTGCCATTTTGCCCAGATCCCATGGTCAATTGGTTACCGTTGATACCCACTATAGATGATTGTTTCATGAGTGAGTATACATAATTTTGCCCAGATCCCATGGTCAATAGATGATTCTATGGATGATCAGTTCTATGAGTTGTGACAGCCTGGTTGTGCTGGAAAACCCATCGTCGCCGGTAGGAACGAAGACGGAGAGACCGTAGCCGTAGTCGCCGGGAGAAGGACGTGGAAGAGTCGGAGGGTTTTGTAGGCCACAATTGACCCTCAAACATGGATGGTTTTATTTAATGTTATCACACTTGTATATATGTGTTTATGTTTCTATAATCTTATAATCTTATAGTGTTTAATGTGGTTATATATACATATATATATACATATAATTATAATGTTATATAACTTAAGTTATTAACAAGTGGTTTTATTGGTACCAATTGAACCAGCCTTTGGATCTAACCATCAGTGACTGGGCTTACTGGACAATCAGGAAACCATGGTGGACAAGGCTGGTGCTTGTCGATCGTGAAGTGGGTATCCCTATCCACTGATGACTTGCGAAAATTTAGCAACCCCAGAAAAGAATGGAACAGATTAGGACAGGTTCAATTTATCACAAGTTTTACTAGGATTTTACGTATATACTTCTAATTAATTCTATTTGTTTTGGAGTTGCTAGTTATAGTACTCATAGTCCATCTAGTTGTGACAGACTAAATTTCCCAGATCTCCTCCGCTTCTGCCGTCATGCTGGCGAAGTGAAATGAATTACGTTTCCTACAATGTGAGGCCCCCAAGATAGCTAAGTTGGTTTATAACTCCAATAACTATGGTTTATGGTATTTATAACTATAGTTACTGGGGCTTATAAACCAACTTATATCTTGGGGGCCTC
>Ga0126342_10012026_pt1 | contig 15450 bp, 7 predicted proteins | sample Cyp1metagenome_FD_92528 | JGI IMG/M metagenome (GOLD analysis project Ga0126342, IMG submission 92528) | Coral microbial communities from Lord Howe Island, Old Settlement Bay, Australia - Cyphastrea 1 metagenome | ecosystem: Host-associated > Invertebrates > Cnidaria > Coral ...
AAGCATTTTTACCATTTGCAGAGCTGGAATATCCTTATTTTCATTTGTTGAGACAACAACCATTTTCAACAGTTTTCCTGATCACCTTGGAGTTCACCTTGCAGAGCTGTGCTGCCATTCTCACCTCTGGTATACTAACATAACTATGGAAAAACACAATGTTTAATGGGTAAATCAACTCTAAATGGCCATGTTCAATAGCTATGTTAGTTTACAAGAGGGGACCCCAACCAACACAACATGGTTTCAGTTCCAAGAAACAATCCAAGCTGCGTTGTCCCTTAAAGCCCTTTTCGACCCACCTTTGAGAAATGGTCCCTGATTTTGCCGCCGCCGTTTTCTACAGCACAAGTGCTTCGAAAAAGTCCTTGATCCACCAATCTGCTTCAAGATTTCTGGCCATGAACTTACCATTTTCTGGACCATTTCTGGTGGTAGATCAGTAGCCATTTTTCACATGAAAAAGGACCCAAATGGGGTGTCTGATTTGGACCGGCCATGAACCCGATGATAAATTTCACTCTGTTTTTAGCCTGATAGCAGTTGCTTCCGTTTTTAGTGCTTTTATGTGTGGAGAAAACCCCGCCAGCAATCATATAATTGTGGTTGCTATGTATGCCGGCTATTGAATTTCATAGCCAGTGAACATCTGCCAGTCTTACTTCTGGATTCCAAAGCCCATCATGGAAGTGGTTGGTTTGACAACCATGTCCAGCAGGACACACCATGAGCCACCATTAGGTGACTTAGACCCACAGCTGAAACTCAGCCTTCACTGCCGGCCGTTCATCTTAACATGGCGGACTATAAGGCCGGCACTGCTAACCGAATTGCGTTTGGTGATTGAACAAGTATGATCCAGTGTGACTTTTTAGAGTGGAGGCTGTTCGTTTGAGCACCGTTCCACGTTTGTGCAGCGTTTCTCATCGATGACTCAAACAACTACACCTTCAAACAACTGAATTGTGAGGGCATAGTTTTTGGGGTACTTATATAATCTTATATAGATCCATAGCAGCCTCCGCATTTTTGCTCCCCAGCGAGTATGAAGCCCCCCTTGGACCTATGGTGTACCTACTGTGTCTGGAACCCGAGGTTTGGTTCAAATTTGCGTCCCAATCTTGGCCAAGTGAGACGCAAGACGGTCGCAACGACTCGTGCAGTTCATGAAAATGATTTGATGTTGTAATCAGTCGAAATATGTCGAACATCAATTTTATGCGTTTCATGTTGCGTCCAATTTATAGATTATAGGATATTATAGATTACCGGTCTACTCCTTAGCTGACATCTCACATACATTGACCTTGGATTTGGAGAGGTTTTGGAGGTTGTTACTCCACCAGGCTCCCATTTGGTCGAAAAAATTACCCATGTTTTGCGTCGCGGAGCTGTGGAGAAGACGCTAAGGGCTGGCTCTGGTTCTCACCTGATGAGGGTGAAGAACCCAGGCACCGAGGAGCAAGAGGTGCCATGGTGATCTCTGGGGGCCACATTGTGTGAAATTATTATGAATTATGCATATATATATATTATTATAGAGGTTTCCTAGACTGGAGGATAGCCCCAAATCATCCAAAATTAGACTATTTTAGATCATTTTAGTATTGAAACCATTTGAAACCTATGGTTTTGGGGATCCGCCATGTTGAGAAAACATGAGAACACCCCATATGATATAAACATTAAAGCAATCTGGAAGAGATCAAAGAGTTGGAATTAGTTGGAAACTCAGAAGATTTGCTTCACCCGCAACATCCTGGTAAAAAAATGATGTTAACATATTTATTTGGAGAGCCCCCACATAAGTGGAGCGATGTGGAGTGGAATCAGTGGAAAGGTCAAGGGGATAACCGTTATGAGACAGGTATCGCATCGATAGTCACCAGAGTACGCCCAAGGTGATGTTGGATGGAGCTTTGTTGGAGGCGGGGAGACAGGTGTTGCCGCTGGGTTTTTCTTTGGGCATGGCGGCATGGCACATTCACACTGCTGGGAAAAAATGTTGCCTCCCCTTTGTGGCAGTACTTTGCATGGAATAGAAAGTGTCCAACTCTCCTCTTGGTATGGCTAGGCGATTTGTACCGTGCGCATTCAACTTAGATGAGTCTTATTTTGGCTGGTTCAACCCCTCCATTTTATGAGTTACATCACCTTTTGAATAGGGGTTTAGGATGGTTTAGGTATATATGGAGAGGCAATGATGATGTTTCATACACATGGATATTTTCGGATAGAAATGTTCCATTGAATGCATAATTTTCCCAAATTTTTGCATACCCTGACCCTCAATGTTCCCATCAGAATGGGTATCTCACGGCAATCTTACCCTGCGATTTAAGGTGTTTTGTCAAGTGAAATCATGCTGGCCATGACCGCTGGAGGCCCCTCCCGGCACCTACACCTTTACGGGTCCTGCAGCGACATTGCTGGAACTACAGGACGAACATATGCAGGAAACCCTTCCTATTTGGAACAAAAACATGCAAAACCCATGGGTTACTGTAAGATTTTCCTGAAAGCCGCTGAAATATGGCAGATAAATCGAACACTGGGATTCAACCAGCTACTTGTTGTAACTTATTGGATCCAGCTCCTTTTTTAATGTCAAGATGATGGACCAAGAAAATGGGAGCCAAATCTGAGATGTCAGGTTTCTACATATCTAATACCTGTTTGGTGGTTTGGAACATGAATTTTATGACTTTCCATATGTTGGGAATAGTAACCCCGACTGACTTTCATATTTTTCAGAGGGATTGAAACCACCAACCAGATACTATTGGGCTGTCAATATTATTGGCTACCAGGATTTCCCTCGTCGGGGAACAGGGCTGTCTTCTAGGGATCACGGATGCTTCCCTCACAGAAGCATCAGAGTTTTGAAGGCACCCATCTTCACCCAAAACATATCTGGAGGTTTCCTAAGTCATAGGGCTACCCCTAGTCATCCAGCTATTAGATGGGGATTTTCCCATGGAAATCAACCATCCAGCGATTTTATCGGGGTAGCCTATTTATGGAAACCCACATGTGGCATGGGAATGAGATCAAGCTGCGCCAGTACCTGGGTGAAGGGCAATGGACTCTCCTGGTGGATGGTCATGAGGCTCGGGCAATGACGTGAAACATGCTTGATGAACCTGGTTGAAGAATGTTGAAGATATGGAGGTTTCCTAAGTCATAGGGCTACCCCCCAAATCATGCATTTTAGTAGGATTTTCCGTTGTAAAATAGGGAAACCATAATGTTTTATGATGTTCCCCTTCCTTGTGATTCTGATTTGAGATGTTTGAGAGGAGAAATGGATCGAAATGCAAGGTCCGAGATCTGCGTAACACAACACATTCATACGTTTTTCCAAGACATTCCAAGACTGGAAGCCATCCAAGATCCATGGTTTTTCAAAACAAGGGAACCCATTGGATGTCAGGCATCCCGTTTTTTCTTGAGACTGCTGTTTCCAATCTACTTAATATAACATCTATAATGCAAATATAATCGCAAATATATCTCCTCGCAGTATTTTTCAGCAATTTAATCCCCAATGATCATTGTTTCTATGTTAGTTTTATTGAGGCTCAGCAGTTAGCAATGAACACTTGGGGATAGATTTTGGATGCCCCAGCAATAAACATCTCCCCAATGCTCCATGTTCTCCGCGCTCCACTCAAATGTCGTCCCGGAGGCAGAACTCTACACCCCGGAGGGTACTGATTCGGGGCGCACTCAGTGCCCAGCTCAGGGGGCCACTCTGCTTGGCGGATGTTTTGGGATGTGATGGTATCTTAGTACACCATGGGCATGGGATAATGATATGGGATTACTCAGGGATATGGTGATAGTATCATATAGTATCTGCATTACAACGACCTCACGTCGTTTTCCGTCACTGGAATGATGGTTAGTAATGGGAATCACCCCCGACCTTATTTCAGATAAGTGAATTATCACAATTTACCCTCTGGTAAACTAACGTAACTATGGAAAATCACCATGTTTAATGGGAAAACTCACTAGAAATGGCCATTTTCAATAGCTTTTTGTATGTTTACCAGAGGGTACCCAGATCATTGTATTGTATGGCCCTAAAAGATGCAACAGATGGAAAATAATCCAACTAAACCACTGGATTTGGGAAAACCACATTTTGAGACCATCTCATAGATGATGGAAAAACACATTGTGAAACATCATATATGAATAAATAAATAGATAAATAAATAAATAAATACATAAATAAAATAAATAAATAAATACATACATACATAAGTTACATAAATAATTAAATAAATACATATATGTATATTATATATGTATATTATATATGTATATTATATATGTATATTATATATGTATATTATATATGTATCAGATATTCCGCCAGGACTGCTGACTGCATGTTTGGATAAACCTTATTTTGCCTGGTTCCTTCTGCGACTATTGGTGACCTGATTTCTTCATATTTCTTCGATGGATTGGCATCAAGAATCCTCTGGTAATTCAGTACTTTTACTTCGAAGGCTTTCCCATTTACATGCCCATTTACCGGGGATTTCCCAGCCATGTTCAATTACCAGAAGGTAAGAAAAACTTTGGACTTTGGCAGTGTTCAAAGCTTGCCACTAACCCCATATCATGACGATCTGTGCAACTTATGAGGACTTGACTGCACCAACCCCAACTGTACAGGAAAACCATGGGAAAAATGATGAAGCTTTATGTTTGGATCTGGTTGACTTTGTTTTACAGGGGGGACCACTACATCCAAATAGTTAATGATTAATAATGATTGTATAGCTATATCCCATGTGTTGAACAGAAAGATAAGATTGGAATGTTTTGGACCTTTTGATAGTTTTGGACCATTAATTCTATACTCCATGACGGATCCATGCTGCTGCCATATATGGTAACATGGATCCCATGAATATACCTCTTTATGTTAACATATATATATATATACCAGCACCATGGATCCGTCATGGATATATATATATATATATATATATAACATTAACATTATATAGAATATAAATCATTGGGTAATATATATATATAGGGTACTCAGAGCTTCCATGGGCCGAGGGAAAATATATAGGGTACTATCATGTTCTCAATGACACACCATCCCACATACTTTAACGAAGAACATCCGTTGGCCGGACATCCCAAAACGAGGCAGATCTGCTGGTGGAGATTTGGCATCACCGGAACTGGGACGCATCATGCCAGGAGCTCAGCAATGTGGTTGAGCCGCGTTCGTTGGCACATCTCGGCACCTTTTTTTAAGGGGTAGCAAAGACATCAAATCTACCCTCTGGTTATGACTAACAGTTTGCCATGGTTAAGCCATGGCCCATAGAAATAGATGGTTTACCTATGAAACATGGTGATTTTCGATGGCTATGTTAGTCATAACCAGATGGTATAGGGTTCTTTGCAGGGTCAAAATCCCATGATTTATAAATGTGTCGATAGTTTTGTCAAATCAAGTGGCAATTTTCTATAATCATCCCATTCCCCCATTCCCATCCATTCCCTACTAAGCACCAGTAAGTCAACCGGCAATTTTCTATAGAGGTATCACAGTGTTCCCATGTTCAGAACACATCGATAGCACAAATCCTGTGGGCCGCAATCGAACAGCAGGTTCGGGCTGCCGATATCGGAACGCCGCCAGCCTCAAAGACCTTGGTGAAGTTTGGCCATTTCGAGCGCTCGTTGTTTAGGGGTAACCATCTGGGGGGTGGTTGATATCTTGAGATATCGCTCCACATGTTGCTTTGTCATTTGTCATATGTTTTTCCTAAAACCCTACAATTTACTTTTTACTTCTTGGATATTTTTTCATGTGTATTTACGCCTTTTTTCGCAGTTATCAACGCTATGAATTTTCCTCAGAGCCAAAATGTTTCTGAGTTCAAGCCCTCCAAGGCCACATCAGCAGATTTGGGTTGATGGCGCACCACTGGATGCACCCCCGGTATTTTGGCTGCAAAAAAGGTTTTCATCTGTCCATTTGAGAAATATGTTGTATTCCATACTGTTTGGTGGTTTGGAACATGAATTTATGTTTTCCATATATTGGATAATCATCCCAACTGACAAATATATTTCAGAGGGGTTGAAACCACCAACCAGCATAAATTAATATGTTTTTTTCTTCTTGGTCGCGGAATCGCGGAATGTAAGTCACGAACAATGGGGATCTTGCACAATTTCTACAACAAGTGGGGGATGCGTTGCTAGCATAAACATCTGCAAAAACGAAACAACACAATAATCAGCAACACAAAAGGATGGATATTGAATGAGTATTCTGGCTATTGAAGGATTTTGAACAGGTCCAGGGTGCCCCATGTAGTCTTAATATAGATCTCTAATATTAGTACAGCAATAGGATCTACCATCCCCCATAAATGGCATAAATGGCATAAATAGTTGGTATAAACCATCAACATATGGCTGGCTTGTTATTTCTTTACTAACATTATTTGTTTTATTTTGCTAGGTTCTGAAGTTTTGAACATCGTCCAGATCTAGATCCTCACTTGATTTTTGCCAATGGAACTTTACTCGGACATGGTGGTACTTTAACCCATATCCATAAGCACTTTGAGGGGAATTACTATGTGCTAAAGCCAAGGCCATAAAGCACGCCCGATTTGCCCAATAGCTTACCACTGATCGGGGGATCAACAAACTTGCCTCGAATATATATATATATATAAATTGGCCTCTCATTGAGTTTAAGCCCGGGAAATCTAGTTTAAACCATATATCAATATATATATATATATATATTATAATATATATATATATATATGTAAAATAAGAATACACCAAATACATACATCCGACAACATCTACAGAATCTACAGAATTCCAAATATGTTTCCACTTCCAATGATATCTCGGAAAAAAATATCACATATGTGTTGCCCAAAAACGCTGGCGCGAGGGAACGATGAGTTTCACCGGTCCTGGTGCGTTGGGGTAGCCCAGTTGTTCAGCTGATCCCCATCTGGCTTCCATTTTTTTGCTTGTGTTTCATCGCAAGAAATGTAGGAAATGGAACGGGAGTTATGAGCTTCATTCACAAAAATATATGTTTGGTACATTTTGGTACTAGTGGAAACCACCAAACAGACATGACGCAGATATGATGTGAAACGGGAGAGTCGACATTGGTTCTTTTCAGTTTCTTTTCAAACTCAACTTTCTCAACAGTCAGAACATATGCCCCAAAACATGTCGCACATATGGACGTCAGTAACACATTAAGCATTGGGAAAGTCAGCGGTGCCCATGAAGGCGCGCATACGTGAACATCTGAATCAATGTTGTGCATCATTTAATGGCTCCTCAACGATGCAGCCCAACACATGATTTACTGCCTTGATTCTGTGCACCTGGGTACATGTTTGGAGATACCCGTGACACCATGTTGATTCATTCAGCCATCTAGTGAAGTCGCACCTAGGTGTCTCTTGGAACTGATGCAGCGAGAAGACGGGCAGTGGCCGAAGACCCAGGTTATTATATAGTTGCATTTTTTTGGTTCGAGAGACATCATACCCTGCAGCAAATTGACTGGATAAGAGAAACTGTTCCACACCCATGATCAGTTTTCCATAGCTGAATCTTACTGTAAATTATTTGAAAAATGGCCATGGAACATCATGGTCACCAATGTGCCTAATGAAGTTTGCAATGTTAGAGACGTATTTTTTTTGTGACCAATTGGGTCCTGACTCAACATGAAGTGGTTGTTATATACATATATATATATAGCTCAATCTCTACTTGCTTAATTTGAGGGCCTACCCTTCTTCATGATTCTTTGGTATTATTTCATTTGTTGCTTTTGTATAGTCCGGGAGAATCCCAAAAAGTACAGTGCTTGGGTGTTCTCTCAGGATGTTGCTTTGCGATGGCTATCCTTTGCAGCAACACAATCCTGGAAACGACAGCGGGGTGCGCCGGGGATGGGACGGATGGGTGAATTTGTCATGACGACTCCTGAAGAGACTTCATAAAGATGGCGCATTTTTGTCTATCAAGGAACCATCCTCCAAAATGAGCACAGTCTGATGTTTTGGTGAGAAAGACGATATAGTGAATTATGTTCAGGACCGGTTGCTGGTACCACTGTGCTGGGATGACAATGTGTTAGATGTGTTAGTGGCTGGCACAAGGACATTCTATATCAACCACATTGAGAGCCCTATATGATTTTATTTCATAAATACATCATGGAGGGACAAACAATGTATCTACAGTATTTGAATCTACTAATATCTATTATAGACTATGTATTTCTACTAGACGAACCTTTGAACAGGTGTTTTTCACTCCCTCACCACAGCGGAGATTCCAATCACATTCCCTCCGGCAATCAAACATGACTTGCTGGACACTCACCCATTGAGTTCGATGATTTTCCCAGCCTTAAACCCTCCATTGAGTTCGGGGATTTTTCGTATTTTCCCCAGCTGTTTTCCTATGATGGTCCCATCCAAAACCACCATGGATTTTCGGGGGATTTTCCAGCCGTGTTTGATTAGAGTAGGCTAGGCGATCATGATTCACAGTCTCCATGAGATGTTTGTGATTTCCCAAAGTCATCATTTAAAAAATCCAAGCAACAAATACTATTTGTTGGGGATTTTAAATGATGACTTTGGGATATCACAAAAACTGATGTTTATCAGGTATTGTAAAAACTATTTTTTGCTGGATCATTCTCATTTCTCAACGTTGAACCTCATTTTTTTGCATTGGTTTTCTGCACATGTCCATGTGTCAATGAATTATGTCTTCATTCTTGCAATATTTGGAGGTTCGATTAAAAAGGTACCCCAAATCATCATAGATCATATTACCTGATTGGTGGTTTGGAACATTTGGATCATGTTTCCATTCAGTTGGGAATTTCATCATCCCAACTGACGAAGTCATATTTTTCAAGATGGTTTGTCAACCACCAACCAGATCATTAGATCATATTACAATTCAACAAAGCCATGGCTTTTGGTGATCCGTTTCTTCAGAACTGCATCATTTTTTTGCTGGGACGGTCCGGGACGGTCACGTGGAAAAACGCGGCCCAGGAACCATCTCTCTGTTGGCAGTTCGCCCTGGCGACGGGGCATCATTTGCTGGCGGTGGGGGCGCCTGTCGGTATCCAGGGGTCTCTACTCGTGGGGAGATCATATGATATCTCTCATGGGATCCGTTGGGGATATTGATATCATATAGTGATGAATGGATATGAATTGGATAATGTGGTTAAAGCAATTTTATAAACTACCCAAATTGGGAATCAGTGTTTGTTGGTTAAACAGCTCCAGTAAGTGGAGCATATTAATCTCTATAGTTAATCTGGCTGGTGGCTTGGAACCATGGAATTTTACGACTTTCCATTGGGAATTTCATCATCCCAACTGACGAAGTCATATTGTTCAGAGGGGTTCGAACCACCAACCAGTATCATATAGTGATGAATGGGATAGTCGGGATAGTCGGGATAGTCAGGATTTACTGATTTACTGTGATTTTTGGATACTTGTTTGATGATATTGGGAATGTTTTTACACATATTGATCATCATGGGACGTATGGGATATTTTGGCATAATATTGTGATATCATAGTAATTAATTAATAATTATACCATTAATATGGGGTAGTGATACGGGATGACAAGTGTGATATGGGGATATTATGGAATACTGATACACGGTGGTTCTCCGAAGATAGCCAAATAAGTTGGCTTATAACTCCAGTAGCTAGGACTTAGGGTAGATATATTATCTATATAGTTCATGGGGTTATAGACCGACATATAACTTGGGCGGACACCATATTGTACTGCTGGATATGTTGACACTGTGGGATGCTAATGGGATAGATACCAAGAGACCTGTGATGCCATAAACATTGCGGGAAGCAACAGGAGGATATTGAATGAAGATGAAGATGATTTGACATGGCAGGATAGCTGGTTGGTGGTTTGGAACATTTTTTATTTTTCCATATATTGGTAATAATAATCCCAACTGACTAATATTTTTCAGAGGGGTTGAAACCACCAACCAGATACAAGCGCTAGCGTTAAGTCGTATCAGCTCGTAAAAGTCGTATCGGGAGGTCGTGCGCCTGGAAAAAGTTCAAGTTTGGCATCACCATAACTTTTGTTTATTGAGTGATTTCATTGTTTTGGGGCCGTGCGCTGGAAAAAGTTCAATCTTTGTATTGAGTTGAATTTTAAAGCTTATATTTGATCATTCTTTCGAGGGGGCAAACGCTGGTTGCTGCTTGCTTGCTGCTTGCCTGCTGCTTGCCTGCTGCTTGCTGCTGCTGCTGCTTGCCTGCTGCTGCTGCCTCCTGCTGCTGCTGCTGCTTCCTCCTGCTGCTGCTGCTTCCTCCTGCTGCTGCTGCCGCTGGTGCAAACATTTTTCGTAGTATCTATGATATTCCAATGCATGCATGGTGTACTATCAACATGTTAAAATATAGTGCGGCGGAACATGTTTGCCATGAAACATGATGGATCATGAAACATCAACTTCTGTTTACCGCCCCTCTGGAAAAATCCAAAGCTGGTGCCGCTTTCATCTGAGGTTCGACAGATCGGCAAGCGAGGCGCATTTTGAAGAGAGCTGGGTGAGAGAACGGGTCGGGATATGTTTTGTCATATTTGAAGAACAAATTCTTGGATGATTTTGGTTACCAACAAAGATCAATCAGCAAAATTAGTGTCATGGTAGTTTGATGTATTTTGGATGTTGGTTGATTGAATTTTCGTGGCATGGCTCTAAACATGCCCATAGTTGTTGATTGTTTAGGAACATGCTCTTGGTGATTGGATGGTGTTTTTCCGTTTCCCTTCTTGAAAACATGAAATCAATATTCCCCATAATGATATATATATATACTAGTTATTATCATAATTATCCCATAATAATCTTCATTATCATGGGATACTTTAATACATGATATTATGTGATAATGATGGGTTATTATGGGATTCATAGTGATTGGATGATGTGATTCAGCAACGGACTTGGCATGGGACTTTCCAAAAAAGTATTCTGTTTTAGTCAGCAGCCAAGGTCTGGTGTTGACGTTTCCCAAGACGCACAGAATACGGAGAATTGGCAGACATTCGAAGTGGAAAGCCTTCATTTCTATTGGCTCTTAAAATCAAGGCATCTAGATTGGAAACCTGATTATTTAATATTATTTAGTCACGATATATAATATATTGGCAGATGTTGGTGTTCAACATTGAAAACATTGACAAGTTACACATGGTGTTTCGGTAAGTGTAGTAGTTTGTGTTTTTGTTGTTGCTGCATTCTTGCTGCTGCTGGCTTGAGAACGCTATTTCAAAAAATCAGTAAGTGCAACTAGCTCCCAAACAATCATGATCATTATCGGTACTTCAGTTTGGAAATAGTTTATGCAACTACAATCAATGAGTCAATGAGATGAATATGTATACAGTATATACATATTTTTTATGATTAATTGATAGGGGCTAGCATATGTAGCCAACCATGCTACAAACTGAGGCCTCCAACCGCTAGCTAAGTTGACTTGAGTTTTTGTTGAAGTCTCTTGTTTTTGTGTTTTTTTTCTTGGGTATCATGGGGGATATATATATATATAACAAACATTAACGAACCACTTAATGGGTTCTTAAACCAACAAACATCGGGAAATCCTCACCTTGACTTGTCGCAGGTCAGCAGTTCTACCTTGATGGGGCTGATTTGCAGGTGGAAGTCAGGGCATGACGTGATTTGGACCCTGTAAGTACCAGGGAAAATGGGGTACTATCAGTTTCAAGATACAACTGTTTAGTTTCAAAATACAGGCGTTTAGTTTCAACATAATACGTTTCCAATACTATACCAACCTTGATGGATGTATTATGGTATAATTTACCATGGTAATTTCAGAATGATTGCCTCCAATGGCCTTCAAAAACAGGAGTCGTGTATTGTCATGATCATATACCCTCCAAAGTACCAAGATACCGTAATATATACCATCTGGTTATTTAACAGTTCGCCATGGAAAATCACCATGTTATAATAGGTAAACCATCTATTTCTATGGGCCATGGCTTCCATGGCTATGTTAGTCATAACCAGAGGGTATATATATATATGCCCTATGGATCCAGTCGTACCTTCTTAGGAAGTGGGACTGGGGTATAATGTACTATGAATTGGATGCTTTTTTGTACCTTCTCAGACAGTGGCCATGGATCCATAGGGATGTAAAATACCCATCATTGAGTTCGACTAGCCCTATTTATTTTGTGGGAGGATCCTGGTAGCCAGATGGTATCCGTCCATTCGCAGGCTCCCTTTTTTCCCACCGAGTTGATCCAGACCCAGAACTTACTGCAATGTGGGGCCCCCCTAGTTATAAGTTGGTTTATAAGCCCTAGTAACTATAGTTATTTGCTTACCATAGTTGCCATAGTTATTGGAGTTATGTTCACCAACCTAGCTATCGTTCGGGGGCCCCACTTTGTGGGTATCTGGAGCTTTGTTCTTGACGCTTGGCATCAGTAGATATTCCTAAATATTGCATAAAGCTTAAACGATCTTAAACGTGTGAAATGTGGGGACTGAGAACGTCAGTTTCAGAGTTTTTGAGGATGGATTGAAGCAGCTATCAGCAATCCTTTGATCATTGGATCCTTGACGCAGACACATCGCCATGGAACCTGGCTTTAGATAGAAACATGTGGCGCCCCATGTAGCTTCCGATGGTTTATTGTATTATCCAAGAAAAATACATGGCCATTTCCATGCATGTTCATCAACTATTAAGATTAATTCCTTCCCGGTCAACAAAAACACTCCCAAACGAACTGGATGAAATCACACGGGACCCATGATACAAACACTATTAGTAGTGGATTTTGTCATCCTATCCCATCCCATCCTAGTATTAAGCACCCCTCAAATGTGGGTTCCCTATATACTACCCTCTCCTAATCAAACGTGGCAAGGGCAAAAATCATCATTTAGAGATGGATTTTCCTAATTAAACCCTCGTTTATGGGGAACATTTATCCACAAATATTGATGTTCCATGATTTGCCTATCCCTATGGATCCAGTCGTACCTTCTTAGGAAGTGGGACTGGGGTATAATTTACTATAATTTGGAGGCTTAAGTATGTACCTTCTCAGACAGTGGCCATGGATCCATAGTGATATATAACGTATGACACTATGATGATTTGTTGATGGATGTTCCATGATTTTCCTATAAAAACCTAAGGGATTTCCCATTGCCAGGTTTCACGGTTTCACTGGGCTGTGAACTTCAACTCATCATCCATTGCCAGGTGCCGGAAGGCTGCCTGGAATTCACCGGGCCAGGCGGACCGCGGCAGGGGGAAACCAAGGCTAAGATATGGTGAACATTGATTTTCATTGATTTTTCATGGATTTTAATTGATTTTTCATGGATTGTTCATGGATTTTAATGGATTTTAATGGATCATTGGATTGGTTGAAGGGAAAATCTACAGGAAACCATAGTTGTTACCATGAATTTGGGGTGTCCTATAAATGTTCCCTTAAACCAATCCCATGAATGTATTAAAATCAGTGCTTCCCCATGAAATGAAGATGTTCGGCGGGTCAGAATGCGTCTATGTTAGAGTTGAGTAAAAGATGGATAGTCACTAAAAAGTGTTATGACCGATCTATATATGGTTCTCAGGCTTTATCGCAGATGTGAATTTATGTCCATTGCTGTATATGGTCCAACAAAAAAATGTGAAAAGCAACTGAATTTGTTTGTATAATGTATATATATATATTATATTATATATATAGATATATGATATAGATACACATATTGTCATCACCCATGTTCTCGAAACCCAGTATTGGATTGTTTCAAACACATGGCAGGAGCTCTCATTTCACCCCTCCATTTGGCCGATTCTATCCCCATGATGTCCCTATCATATTCCCATTTCATGATATTTTAGATCATAAAAGTCCTAAAGTCCCATGATTTATGCCATTTTTTATGCCATGAAGCCCCATGAAATATCAAATATCCCATCACATCACCACTGGCGAAATCCACATGCTTCCAACGACCGATTCCAACGACCTCAGCAGGGGGTGTCTTGCTGCAGCTGGCGAAGTTGGATGACGGAGCGTCTTGATGTGCAACTCATGGCGATAGGTGATTAATACAGGTTAATACAGGTTAATGATGGTTAATGATGGTTAATGATGGTTAATAATGGCTAAGAGTGGCTAATAATAGTGATTAATTCATTAATGATGGTTATAACTGGTTATTTCAATGGGATCATAGATTCTATAAATGGGGTGACTTGTTCGTACTTATAACTGGTATTTCGGGAAAGGGCCGTTCACTTTGACTTTGTTTTGTTTTCGAGGGATAATAGATAATATCATAGGATGATTCCGATGTTAATATCTAACACAATAGGTAATATCATACGACATTTTTTTAATGGTGATATCATCATAGATTATGATAAATTGTGATTTGTTTATGGTGATATCACAGGTGCAATATGATGGTAATCTAACGGTACTGCATATATTATTGCAATTGAATGGTAATTTAATGGTGACATGGTAATTTAATTGCAATTGAATGGCAATGTATACAATGGTCATTTAATGGATCCCAAATATATATATATATATATGAACGGTAGTACAACCCCCCAAGTAATCATCAGCCAATTTAGCCAATATTGCTAACAGTTAAACATGGGTTATGAACCTTGTTGGTTCATGTTGAGTGCAATCTCTGTATTTTTGTTTCCTCAGTTGTTCACTTTTTTGAAGGAATAATGGTCGCTTAGATCCCGAAGATAAACTGCAGTACAACTCCCCAACATCAACCAACTGGGGTCTCGAACATAGTTGCTTATAATATATATTATATCCCTTAGTAACTGTTCCGCGAATTCGATTCAAAGCGACTTTGTGTTGTTTTTTGGGATAGTGATAATTCATACATAGGAGCTGGGAACAAACCAGTTTCATTTTAAGCTCTGTTCAAAACAGTAACTAGATGGGAAAGTCGGTTTTTAACAATCCCCTGTTGCTTGATGATTTGTTGAGAGTTCTACTACCGTTTATATTGGGGATGATCATAATCCATGAATCGGAAATCCCATCCCGCCCATCATGGGATAACAAGGGAGTTGAACACTAGTCTTATTTGCACTGCAAAATCGTGTGCATTTCAGTGGAGTTTCACTCCAAATTGTCCATCCAAGTTCCATAGATTTCACCATAGATTTCCCCAGTTTCACCATAGATTTCCCCAGTTTTACCATAGATTTCCCCAGTTTTACCATAGATTTCCCCAGTTTTACCATAGATTTCCCCAGTTTTACCATAGATTTCCCCAGT
>Ga0126342_10012027_pt1 | contig 15449 bp, 14 predicted proteins | sample Cyp1metagenome_FD_92528 | JGI IMG/M metagenome (GOLD analysis project Ga0126342, IMG submission 92528) | Coral microbial communities from Lord Howe Island, Old Settlement Bay, Australia - Cyphastrea 1 metagenome | ecosystem: Host-associated > Invertebrates > Cnidaria > Coral ...
ACCCCCCCGAAGCTGAAGTGTGCTGGTAAGTCGAAGGAAGTCGAGTAGCGGTTGTGTCCCTATAATGAAGTTAAGCAACGGGTGTGGCTGGTAGATCCTGCCCTTTTCTTCCCTAGCCCCACCTCACCACCCAAAGCTGACGTGTGATGGTAAGTCGAAGGAAGTCGAGTAGCAGTTGTGTCCCTATAATGAAGTTAAGCAACGGGTGTGGCTGGTAGATCCTACCCTTTTCTTCTCTAGCCCCACCCCACCCCCAAAGCTGAAGTGTGATGGTAAGTCGAAGGAAGTCGAGTAGCGGTTGTGTGCCTATACTGAAATTAAGCAACGGGTGTGGCTGGTAGATCCTGCCCTTTTTTTCCCTAGCCCCACCCCACTGAGTCAGTCTTGTGTGCGCAAGTGAGTCGCTGACCTTTTGATTTTGATTTCCATTTTGATTTTGGTTTACTTGGTCATGATCATTTTTCTTTTTTCTCAATGTCATTACGCCACATTTCATTTCACTTAATGTGCGTTTTCACTCCATGTTTGTTTCATTTCATTTCATTTCATTTCATTTCATTTCATTTTCAGTTCATTTCATTTCATTTTCCTTTCATTTTCTTTTCATGTCACTTCATTTCATGTCATGTTCATTTTAGTTTTATTTCGTTTTTGTTTATTTTATCTCATTCCATTTCACTCATTTCATGTCAATGGCATTTCGTCTCCCTATCTTCATCCATTTTCACTGTGATTTCCATCATGATGTTCATGTTCAATTTGTTTTCTTTCATTTTATTTTATGTAATGTTTTGATTTTCATGTCATTACATGGTGTCATCAATCAATCGACCAATCAATCAATCAATCAGTTAATCAACCAATCAATCAACCAACCTTGCAGTCGCTTACACCATCAAATATTGATGGCAGTCCAAAACTCTTTCCCACCCATTGTAAAATGTCAGCACGTTCAATCTTCATGTTGTTCTCTTTAATTATCCAATACCCTCTGGTAAACTAACATAGCTATGGAAAATCACTATTTTTAATGGGTAAATCCACTATAAATGGCCATTTTCAATAGCTATGTTTGTTTACCAGAGGGTAGATTTTTCCGGTGAAGAAACCATGGCTCTCTGCCAATACCCTAAAGCTACAGCCCCCAATTCCGTGAGAAATTTCTTGGTGGCATTTCCAGTTGTTTAAGCGTCATATTGACCCGAACGGTTCACGGGACAACGTTGACCATTTTTTTTTACTGGTTGGAACCATTGGATGGTTAATGATGGTTAATGATGGTTAATGATGGTTAATGATGGTTAATGATGGTTAATGATGGTTAATGATGGTTAATGATGGTTAATTGATTAATATATAATGGTTAATAATTACTGCTTGGTGGTTTGGAACATGGCTGGATTATTTTCCATTATATTAATGGGATGTCATCCGAAACCCATTGACGAACTCCATCATTTTTCAAGATGGTTATATAAAACCACCAACCAAATTAATATCATATATTTATATATATATATTTGTGTTTGATATCCGCATGGTGGGTTTTTCCACTGGAAATTTTTGTGGCAGTGAATCCATGTGACCGTGCGACACAATCTTCATCATCCAAACATTGGGAATACCCGGCCTGGTAAACATACAAAAAGCTATTGAAAATGGAGGTTTTACTGTATATGGTTTTATGGGAAAATCATGGGAATATATGGGGATACCCTCTGGTAATTTGGTACATAGCTATTGAAAATGGCCTTTTTTAGAAAAAAAAATTGATGAATCCCCATTTTCATAGCATGGTGGATCTTTCCAGTTCGCAAACTGTGAGAGTTTACCAGAGAGTATACTATATAATTATGGGGATATTATCATCATTATAATCATTATAGCCATTACATAGCCATTATTATAACCATTACATAACCATTATTTACCAGAGGGTACCCATCGACAAAGCATTGACATTCTCAATGGTCCAGGGAGGTCAATCCCATCTGAAAACCCGTGCAGGGCTTGCTGGAATCGACTGTGATGGCTGTGTTGGCAGAATTTGGCATCAAGGCGGAGAGATGGAGATAACAAAAAGATATAAAAAACCGGCAAATCACTAAGTCCTCTGGTTATGTCAACAGTTTGCGAACTGGGAAATGGCCTTTTTGAAATAGTTGATTTAGCCAAATTTAGCCATAAAAAATGGTGGATCTTTCCAGTTCGTTTTCTGGGACAGTTTACCAGGCCGGGTAAGTGGAAGTCTTCAGAAACCGGTAGAATCAGGGAGAAGAATGGAATAGTTTGGCCAAGAAAAATGTGTGGAAACTGTCGATTTTGGCCAAGTTCAACATGAAGGTAAAAAGATCTTCAACTGATTTCAAGCATAGACTGCATATTTTTGGAGTCCGAAAGTCCGACATCGAGGTGAACCTTCCACTTCTGACCCTCAACAATCGTGGTCTTAAACCATCAAACATATGGGTTTACATGGTTCAACATCGTTTTAAGCATCAAACTTAGAGGTTTGAACATGAAAAAAAGGTTCAACCATCACAAGGATGGACAGTGGGAAAGCAGAATTGGATAGGGGAGAATTCAGAGCAAATTTTCATCAATTGTTTCCTGAAAGTTTTCCATCAAATCCATCCGTTGAGACTATGAGTGAAATTGAACATAATTGAACCTTTTGCCGCAGTCACAATAGACGATAATTGGAAGTGATCTTAGACAATCTATTATAATCTAACGTCCAAGAAACCAGATATGGACGTTCCGAAAATGGTTTTTTCTGGGTAGCACAGACGGCCAGATTCCCCCGGTTTCAACCAGCTTCTGGTTTCAACAGCTTCTGGGTGGCCTGTTTATTCAGGCCACACACCAAATGCCATGTTTAGAGTATAAACTGTCCCAGAACTATGGAACATCACCATTTTTAAATGGCTAAATCAACGAACTCAATGGCAATGTTCAATCGTTTTTTGTACGTTTACCAGAGGGTATCAAATACACTATATATTTAACATATGTTTTCGTTTTCCTGGGATTTCACCACCAGATAAATTAAGCAGCTTTTTGATGAGAAGTCACTGATCAGGGCACCAATGGTGATTTTATATGATTTTATGCACCGTTGGCTTATGGTATCTGAAGATTTTTTGGGCTTTCCAATCCATGGGGTACCCCTAGTTATCATCCATTTTTGTGCTGGGATTTTCCATGAAATAAACCATCCAGCTATTGGTGTACCCCATTTTTGGGAAACCCCCATATCCTAATGACACGGACTATCATCTAGCTACTAACACATTTTTGGTGTGTTTAGATCATAAGCCCCATGATCAGCTGTTGCTAGATGTTGTATTTTTCTTTGCAGGGGTGATGCCCCAGCTAGTAATATCTATATAGTAGCCTTTTTTGATCGGTCTTTGCCGGTTTCAGTTTTGTTGATATCAATTTCGGCAAATCACATTTTTGCTGATTGCACAGATCCCAATGCGTGCTCGTTGCATCCAAATGTTTCTTAGTTAAATCCCCAAGTAAACGTTGGTTTTAAACACCCATTTTCCCATTCCAAACATCCAAAATCGTGTCATATCTTTTCTTTTAATTCTAGTTTTTCATAGTTTATCTGGTTGGTGGTTTGGAAAATAACTGGATTATGACTTTCCATTCAGTTGGGAATTTCATCATCCCAACTGACGTTCACTAACTCATATTTTTCAGAGGGGTAGGTTGAAACCACCAACATCCACCAACCAGTTATCCATGTTTGTCCCAAAATAGATCCCCATGGGCCGCTATTCTATCCCATTAGTCATAGAACTGGAAGATGGGAAATTTTAGAGGAAAACGCTATATTTGATGGTAAAAACCATGGTTTCCTGTAGATTTTCCCTTAAACCAATCCACTGAATTAGACCAGCAATCGAATTTGGCTCCGAGGGCCGAGTGGAACCATCAGATTTCGGGCGCATCCGCATCCGTGGTGAAGAGCCGCCCGCCTTGGCATGGCGTTGGCGAACTACCCCAACGCGCTTTCGTGGGATATGTATTAATGGAGGTTTATGGAGGTTTCCAATCCATGGGGATAGCCTTAAATCATCCGTTTTTACGATTTTCCATAAATGGGGATATCCCAAGCGAGCATTGGATGGTTTATTTCATGGAAAATCCTATTGAAATGATTTGAAACGGATGAGTTGGGGGCATCCATGGGCATCCCCATTTTATGAAACCTCCATTAACGCATTAATTGAACCATTTAGGGTATGTTTAAAACTATATAGGGGGATGGGATTACTGAGATTAGCTGATTTATCATTGCTAAGCTGACGTACTTGGTGAATTCTACGGTGATATTGGGTGATATAACATGATACAAATATAAGTTGACGAAGATAACTCAGTGATTTCTATGGATTTTGTGGTTTATGGGGAATATAACATGATATAAGTTGACTTATGACTTGATGAATTGTTTGGTTTTTATCAACTTACTAAGTATATAAGTAATAGCCCTTTGCTTAGCAAGGCCAGTTCGATTAGATTAATGGAGATATCACCAGTCTTAGACGTACTTTTGTATGGGTTAAACACCATTCACCAATTGTTTTTTTTCACCCAAGTGGGTGGCTGAACCATCCAACATGATGTGGCTGAAGCATGGAAGAAAGGTGGCATTTAACTGAAGCATCAAAAATTGTGGTTTCACCATAGATAAATATGCATTTAGTCCTTTTCCAGATGGATTCTTCAATAAGGGCCGGATAAGTAAAGGAATTCTCCCTTTAGATGGCCTTGTTTCAGCTCATACCTGGAGCGGAACGTTGAAGACCATGCAATTGGATTCGTGAGTCTGGCTTGGGAAGACAAGCTAGTGAAAGTACTTCAAGGCCCGTTTTTGGCGAGCTGAAATGCAGCCTTAGATACGGCTTCTTGTGCACTGCCTGGTTCTTTCAAAGGAACAACCAGAAGCGAAAACAACGGTGTGCCTACATATGCTCCGATTGAAGAAGCTCCCGTGAGAATTGGTCTCCTAGACAAAAGCTTGGAAGCAAAGATAGTTGACTTTGAGGACAGATTGAAACCTGTGTTCGCTTCTTTAGCTTCCTTGTCAAAGCACAGAAACATTTGCGATGCTGATGACATTTGGGGATGATGTACGTCACCTCTAAAAAGTCAATGGAGTCTTCAGGGTCTCCTCTAGGAGACATTAGGAAAGCATGTTTCCCCATCCACTCAGGTTTCAGCAGTAAGACTGAAAAATCAGCTGTGAAAATACTTGACGTACAAGGCTGGATTGGTTATGATTGGTTCAGACATGTGAATTTTCCCTCCTAAAATTGGGATGGTCCAATCGCTTCCTTCCTTCCCGGGGGTTCCGCATCACATTTTGGCCTTCTGCACCCGTCTGTTATCGCAGACAATGGGATTGAATCAGCACATATGAGAGATGCGAACCATGGTGCTGCCATATGAACCCCTACAAAACTGCCCTTGCCCTAATAATCACCCAGAAACTTTAGTAGGCTTTTATATACCGTATCACCATGGTTCGCAAATCTGGGAGAGTTGAACCTTTCCCATTGGTTAATTCAAAACATCATCAGAAATAGTGGGCCCAAACCATCCATTAAGCGCCCAAAAAGATCAGTAACTCAGCACTATTACTGAGATTCGGAATTTACGAATTTACTCTTCTGCTTCAGCACTATTTGGTTACTCTATTGGATTCACTGGAGCATTAGCTCACCCATTAATCTAGCTGGGATATGCTGGGATGAGGTACCCTGCCGGGCAAACGTTGACAGTTCGATGTGGAAAATGCATGGTTTCCATCGAACAAATCATCTACAAATGGTGAAATGGTGGGTTTTCATCGGGGTTTGAATTTCCCCTACGAAATACGTTAGCCCGGGTTTGCTACAAAGCAGGTTTGGGCCAAAAATTGTACGCGGAAGTCGTCCTGGGCCATGCATTTTGTACCAACACCATTTTTTCATGAAAAAAAATGCACCTGGTTTGGCATTTTGTAGTGCTTCCATGTTGTTTCCAAAATTCCGGTTTCTTGAAGATCTTACCTCAGGATTTTGCATTTTGTAGGGCACCTTTGGGGGGAACCTTTGGGCTGTCATTGCGCATCTGGATTCTGGTTGCTGCATTTTGTAGCAGCATTTGTATCCCGCTTGCAATTTCCCATACAGAATGGGTGGTCTTAAGGCCACTACAAAATGGGTTTTTATAGGTCATTTTGTAGTGAGGCCACCTTGTAAAAAGGTCCAGGGCCCACTCCAACTTTGGCAGACCAGGGCATTTTGTAGAAAAAATACCGGGGCCCACGGATGAAGATAGAAATTACTTTGAAAAAGGGAATTTCCAAGGCCAGGCAGTTTGTAGTGAAATTACCGGGTCCCATGGAGGACTCTTTAAAATTGGAACCCCTGCGTTTTGTAGTGAATCCATTGGGTTTCTGGAAAACATGTAACATGTTGTGATTTTGCTAAAGTATTCCACTTGTATATAGATTATTATAATTCCGACAGACCCAAGTATCACCTGATTTGCCAGGGTTTTGTTTCTCTCTCTCTCTCTCTCTCTTCTCGCTCTTTTATGTGTGGCGAGTATATGTTTTAAACGCGTATGTTTGATTATTTGCTGACCCCCCATCACGTCCATACAAAATGACAGGTCTTCTGCTAGAACGCCTACAATATGGACTGGTGTGTTGTTGTTTACCTTCTCAAGAAAGATCGCGACAAATTCTAGTGAAACTATTCTCTTCCATGTCATGCCCCTACAAAATGACAGGTCCCTTTCGAAACCCTACAAAATGGGCCGCTGTTCTCATTTTCTTGCTTCACATGCTTCAAAAGGTCTGACCTCCAGACTGCGCAGGATATATTTGCGAGCATTTATACATTTTCTGTTCCCCCATCATGCCTCTACAAAGTGAGGAAACAGCTAAAATATGGTTTGGTGTTTTGTTATTTCCTGTGCATATAGTCATATAGCCGAAGACACCCCAAGAGAAGTACTAAAAATAAAATTAGAGTTCAAAGTCATACTTAGTATTTGTTTGGTGTTTCTATTCCCACGTCCCCCATCATGCCATATCATGCCCCTACAAAATGACAGGTTTCCTTCCAAGCACCTACAAGATGGGTTGGCGTTGTGGTTCTCTTTTTTTCTCAAACATTCAACTTAAGACTTTAGACTCTTCAAAACTGTTTGGGTTCTTGGCACCCATCATGTGGTTCCTTCCAAAAAAAACCGACACACACACAGAGAACAACATGATTACTTGCTAATTTGTTTCCTCATGGTTTTGAGTCTTGAGACGTAAAAATGCAGCGAACCTTCCTGTGGTTTTACTCCCTTCAATCTGGGTTCTTGATGCATTTTGGGTTGACTACAAAATGGGTATCTTGAAATTGATCACGCAAATCGGATTTTTCAGACTGCTCAGGGCCCCTCAGAGCCATTTTTTTGTCTACAAATTGGGGCTAATAACATGTAAAAACAGCCTTTGAAGACAATCTTGATGAAAAAAATATAATTCAAATCCTGTTTTAACATCTTTTCGGTACTCATTTTGTAGTGAAAAAAACAGACTCAGGTCCGGCATCTTGTAGAGAGAAATACCGGGGCCACTACTAAATGGGTGGCTCCAAGCCCACCCCCCTAATTGGCAGGGGGATGCATTTGGCTGATCATCTCCCGAAGTGCTTGAGATCACGTTGATGATACAATGGGTTTAATATTGTATAAATTCATGTGTATTTTCTGGAAACTTTGATAGCATATGATAGCATTTACAAGCAGGCAGCATCACAGTACAATCATGCCCATGGATGAATATGGATGAATATGGCTGAATGGAATGAAATTTGTCAACTAATCACAGCTCGGTACAAAATGCAAACCTCATGGGGGGCACCAAGTGGTACATTTTTTTGGGTGAAAGTAGGCTTCGCTACAACATGCAAATTGCAAGTAGTAGGTCAACAAGTAGCATCCCCTGAAGAATTATACCGAATATTCATGTTGGGTATATTTGCATTTTGTAGTGGCAAAACCTGACCTGGCTTTGCATTTTGTACCGGAAATTCCTCGATACGCATTGTATTTTGTAGAGGGGCAGACTCGGGATAGGCAAATTAAGGCTTACAAAAACATGGCCCGGGTCCATAGTCTAAATACCCTTTGGTAAACTAACATAACTATGGAAAATCACCATTTATAGTGGATTTTCCCATGAAAAATGGTGGATCTTTCCATAGTTATGGGACAGTCTACCAGGCCGGGTACCGAGGTCGATGGGTTTTCCACATCATTTTATGTTTACAGGAGTAAAAACCTGGCCAGATTTTTGAGGTTGGAACGCTTTGGCTGCGAGCTGCAGGGTGTTCCCATGAAGAAGAAGGTGCGGTGCAGCTGCGGGAACTCCCAACTTTGGACCAACAAAAAGGAGATTCAACCTGAGAAAATGTCTGCTTGGTGGTTTCAAACATGAATGGATGATTTTCCATTTCATCTATGGGATGTCTTCCCATTGACGAACTCCATCATTTTTCAAGATGGTTATATCAAACCACCAAGCAGATGTGGATTTTGTGAGCAAAAATACGTGGATTCCATCAGCCGAAACATGGGATTTCTCAGCAAAACACAGGATTTTTCATCCAGATATCCAGCATATCAAGAACTGCACAACGGAGAGGCAAGAATGATGGGGTAGACTCGTCAACAGCTTTAATGTGGAATTTTCGTCATCGACAAAATATAGGAGTGTAATGGTGCAACTGTATAACATTGTATAACCACCGTCTTGTTTTCTTGGTAACATTGGCAATCTCGGAAACTCCAGGTTCACGGAAAGTACATCCACAAATTTGGAAAGGTGCCACCACGTACCACACGTTTGCACCAAAATGATGTATGGCAAACTCCGGGGGTATCGCTTAAAGGACAATTACGTACAAGCACAGTTGTGACAGAACCTTTCCAAAGGGGGGTATAGCTATTTGGAAAGGTCCCATGGCTCGTCTCGTGTTCTTACCATTTCCAGAATCCGCTCTCCGACCCCTTCGTGTTTAGCATTGCCGGACTTTTTGCGGTTTCTCATATCTTGTATTATCTTGTTGATATTTACATACATGTACACTGAGGAGGTTAGTCAGTAGACAATAGCAGTGATAGTCGGCGATATCTTCGATTGCAGTGTTATGAGCCTTTCAGCAGTTACGTGTTCGGTGTCGGCACATATCAGAAGTTTGACTACCACAGGGGAAGGATGGGTTTGTCATGGTTTGTTCAATTCAACCCATCTTCGGTGACCTTTTGGATACCATGTTGGCAAGATCGGTAGCCTAAAAGTCGCAAAAAAATCGTGAAGCCCGGATGAAGAAAAGCCTTTTCGACGGATAGGCTACGACTGGGGGTGTTTTGTTGCGGTTATTGATGGGTAAACCCATGGTAGCAAGCCCGCAAGTTGGGATACCCCAAAAAGTCGGCAAATTGTCGCCAAATTGCCATCCGATAAAATATGACCATTGGACATCCCCTACAAATGCGGGTTTATAGCCAGGAACATATGTAAATATAGTATATTATGATTATATAAATGAGGGATTTCGGTCGCCATGTTTGATTACTGAAGGGTGCATGTAATAGGATGAGCAAAAATATCCCAGATCAGAAAGGGTATCGCCTAGCCAGGTACGTGCGCGGTGAGGAAAAAGATGTGCAGATGTGGCATAGGGGGTTGACACTTGTTTTTCTTGCAACAGGAACCGACTGATTGGATGTACCTACCAAATATCCCCACAAAATATGGCCTTATATGGTACTAACGTACCTACATTTTAGGATCCTGGAGATCTCCCATTGATTTCTAGGCCCGGCATTTTTAAAGGAGGGTATATCATTTGATGTCCGCGCTTTAAGTTCTGGGCATGTCCGCGTACACGTCACAAAAAGTGTGGCTGGTGGTTTCGGACATGTTGGAATGGGTACCTTCCGATGGAGATATGAACTGGATTCAATAGAGATTCAATGGGATTTTATATAGCCCAGATGCTCCATGTATGGAATATTTACCTACATTTACCTACAGATGGCCATTTGTTGGGTAAATGTAGGTAAATATACTATACATGGAGCACCTGGGTAATGGTATTTAGATGTATTTAGCGGGATTTAATAAAGATGTGATCGTGATTTTTGATAGGACTTAATGAAGTATATAATCAACCACGCGATATTTGGCTGTCAATCGAATCATGTTTTTTGCCCTCCTGAGGGGACAAATTTATGGTTTAAAAAATGGTATTTTTGGGATGTGGATTTGGGCCATATATTAGTAATTAAGCCAACATTATTGATATTGGGGATAATATCAACCAACTGTTTTAAGCAAGACATTTTCACAACATTACTCTATTACTGAGGGTGCCAGTTCGCGAACTGGAAAATCACCATCGAAATCATAGCTAAATTCATTATGAATCATTGATCAGTTAATGGTTTATGGTTTCCAAAGCTTTTGTCTAGTTGCCTGCAGGGTAAATGGATGATAATGGATGTTCATCCCCAACGGAATCGATTCCTTGAAACTAGGGACGCAGACTTCAGTTAGGTCAGGTTCCTTTCCAGTAATCAGACATGGCTTAACAGAATATCCGCCATAGAAATGGATGATTTTCCCAGGAAACCTCCATTTAGTTCGAGGATTTTCCCACGTTTGAGGCACCGGAGGGTAGATACGTTTTCCATTGACCTGGCTCTAGCTGGACACCAACTTTTCCTTCCGCCCTGGTGTCATTTTTCTACTGCCAAGTGACTTCATGTCAAAGGGAACCAAAATCACTGGTTGATGTTTTCACATATGTTTGGCTTCTTTTGGAAACACCAGATTGTCTGTTCATGGTTCATGGCCGCTCTTTCTGACTCCCAGTGTGTCGCACTGAAATGAGACTGATCCGCTGCCAGTGCATTCCTCCCATGCTTGAATAGCCCAGCACTCTATACGCTGGAACTAAAGCCTTTGCACATTGTCTTTTGCGCCTACCGTGCGCCATGGATGATACATCGTGTCATGATTTGGTGGCTTTGCTTGTTGCTGTGGCTGCGATTAATGAGACAGCGTGGCTTTCCCCCTTTTTTCGGTGGCATTGTTTGAAAGCCAGCAGAATATTAAAGTTGTGTTCAGTTTTGTTTTCATATTCTAAGGAAAGCTGGTTTTCAACAATCTTGTGCTTTTATGGATGGTTTTAAAGTTGGTATTTACCATCTGGTTATGACTAACATAGCGAACTGGAAAATCACCATGCTATTAAGAACGGTAAACCATCGATTTCTATGGGCCATGGCTTTACCATGGCGAACTGTCAGCCATAACCAGAGGGTAAGATTGTGGAAAGCTGGTCAAAGCCATCTATCCTGGAAGGCTCGGGACCAGGGGTCCCTGGCCCCGTTTTGTGGAGGACGATGGCACAGCCCTGAATTCGTGTCGCATACCCGGCCTGGTAAACTGTCCCATAACTATGGAAAACCCAATTTTTTTATGGGAAAACTCACTATTTCAATAGCTATAAATGGCCATTTTCAATAGCTATGTTAGTTTACCAGAGGGTAACTTTCGCCGTTTGTCTAGATGGAAAAAAAATGCTCGATCTGACCACGATTTGATACACGCACTAGGAAAACTCGAAAAAAAATTGGGATCCGGACTCGATATTGATGGTCTATGATGGTCTGATCTTGCTGATGCTGGAAGGGCAATACACCCGGATTATTCGAATGCAACTACTCAACTACTCTATCTTATCTTCACATATGTTTGACTTATTGTTGTGCATGTAAATATGTGCATGTAATTATGTATAGAATATGTATATGTATATGTATGATATGAAGGTGTATATACGTATAATATACATAATTATATATAATTATATATATATATATATATTATGTTGCAAAAACTCGTGTATACATGTATCTACAGTGTATATATATATACATATTTGGTTGGTGATTTCGATCATTTTTTATTTTTCCATTCAGTTGGGAATTTCATCATCCCAACTGACGAACTCCATCATTTTTCAGAGGGGTGAAACCACCAATCATAGAATTGGATTATGGGAAATTTTACAGGAAAACCCTATATTTGATGGTAAAAACCATGGTTTCCTGTAGATTTTCCCTTAAACCAATCCAGTGAACCAACCAGTTTATACACACATACATATGAATATATGTCACTGATGAGACTGATGGGCGACCAGACCAAAATCAGGAGGTTTTCCACGTTTTTCGGAGCCCAAAAAAACTGCAGGGCACCAAAAAGATGGTTTGTGGTCATTGATTTTAATCTATGGATATGGAAAATAATCTCCAGATATTATGGAAAATAATGTAAGATAGGGAAATGTAAGAAGTTGGATATTATCACTTGATGGTTACCCTCTGGTAAATGGTTATATAATGGTTATAATAATGGTTATGTAATGGTTACAATGATTATAATATCCCCATAATTATGGTATACCCTCTGGTAAACTAACATAAATATGGGAAATCACAATTTTTAATGGGTAAATCAACTACAACTAAATGGCCATTTTCAATAGCTTTTTGTATGTTTACCAGAGGGTAGTCATTGCCCAGATCATCTCTGTGTGGTACGTTTGCCACTAAACAAACTACACAAGTACCGAAATGCAGGCCGTTGGATTTACCTTTCATCATCTTTCATCAATACTTCGGGTAGCCTCTGGTATATAATCAAACATGGCTTTGTTAATCCCCATTTGTAGACTACTAATAGATTATTTTCCGAGTTTCCCAACTTTTTTCATGGCAGATCACTGTAATAGATCTATTAAATCTATAGTTGGGATAGATTTTTCGGTGACTCTGAAGCCAAAGCGCGGCCGCGACCTGAGGTTGAGCATCGCTCAGGCTGGCAAGATGTGCTCAGATAAAATGTTCGGATCCACCATCGCCAATTTTAGCGATTTTATGGTGGCATTAATCATCAACATAGGTTTGTGAAACTTATGCGAATCACACTTTGAAAAGCAGGTGCCATACCTATGGCACGCAAGAAGAAGAGAAGATTAATCATCAACTTGATTCCATCAAAATTTTACATGGGTGATATATGGCATTGCTTTGCTAACATGAGGACTGGAGCTTTCAAACAAAATAGGGGAGACCCAATTGGGTCACCGAGACGGTCTCAGTACTGAAAAGGTCATCCTTTATGAACCGTTATGACATGGAACCTTTTAATAAAGATGACCAGAACCAGAATAAAGATATGCAAAGATTGGATAGATAATATGTATATATACAATATATATATATTTATGCATATTGTGTACCCATACATATGGTAAATACAACAATGTAATAGATGTATAGTCAAAGCAACATTTTGATCAGAATGATTAGGTTTTATTTTTTGCTCAATTACATATTTTTGCGTGCAATCCACTTGCTCTCCGGTAATCAAACATAGCAATGGACAACCTAACATGTACAGATGATATTCCCATTCAAAACACAGCATTTATAGAATTGTCAATTGCTATTTTTGATTGCCACATGGTAAACACCTAGAAGATACATGAAACAATGTTGGAGAAGTCCGCAAAGTCAACTATCTGTTAGATGAATTCCGTTTGGGTATGGGTCAGAATTTGGTAAGCATACCCATCTGCGATCTGGCCTAAAATTTTGACCCATACCCTCTGGTAATTTAACATAGCTATTGAAAATGGCCCAGTCGAAATCGTGAGTTTTCCCATTAAAAATGGTGATTTTTCATAGAGGGTACCTGTGTTTTTGGGTTTTGCTCACTAGCTTTGAATGAACATAGGATACCCACGGATACCCCGTATGCATTTCCGTAACCAGTTTCGAGCCGTCACCCAAGGTGTGACTTGTTTGGTGCGCAATGTTCATGCATTGTCGACATCATTGGTTTGTTTTGTACAAGGTGGTGCCCCAGTTCGGAATCGCTAAGTTGGTTTATAACTCCAATAACTATGGTTTACGGTAGATATATTGACGTACTTACTATGGTTTATAAACCAACAACGCTACAAACATCACTGGGGGGACCAGCTTGTATATGTGTGTCTGTTGGTAAACTATACTATAATGCAGCCGTGTTTGCTATGAAACATTGTATTGAGCCAATATTTGAGCCAATATAATGGAATTCAATCCTATTAAATCCCATTGATATCTCATTCATGCATATCTATCCATGATGTTGGTCATGTCTCCATTAATATCATTCTTTTTATCCTTATCCCATGTTTATCCCATGTTTATCCCACTAAAATTCCATTCCAGCAAAAAACCCATGAAATGCCCCTAAATCCCATATAATATCGTACTATACTAATACTATATAATCAGCTGATATATTCGTACTAATATATATATATATAAATAGTATCCCCTATATATTATTATATAATCAGCTATATTCATTCCATTCAAATCCCCTTAAATCCTATCAATTCCCATGAATATCTCCATGTTTATCTGGTTGGTGGTTTGGAACATTTGGATTATTTTCCCATATATTGAGAATAATAATCCCAACTCACGAACTCATATTTTTCAGAGGGGCAGGTATACCACCAACATACTAAATGGAAAATCACCATTTGTAATGGGCAAATCAACGCACTAAATGGCCATGTTAAATAGCTTTTTGTATGTTTACCAGAGGGTACAGGATGGGGCCCCCAAGATAGCTAAGTTGCCTTATAAGTGGCTTAGCCTTGGTTTATGGTAGATATAACGAACTAGTTGATGGTGGTTATTTCATGGTATATCAACCAAATTATAACTGGGGGGGTCCATCCTGTAATATAACCATATAAAACCATATAAAACCTCCATTTCTAGTGGATATGTCCTATATATATCAAACCACCAACCAGTAATAAATCTATGTTTACCAGAGGGTATGTTGTTTTTAAAATGTTTGACCCATCCGCAACTGGCACCACCTGGCCCCACAGGTCACAGCTGCTCAAAGCACCACACGGGACTGGGGAGAATCTTATCGCCTGGCAGAGAAGTGCCTCGGCAGTTGTGGCAACAAAAAACACATTGGTTTAGTATGGGGTAATGATGGTTAATCATCAATGATTAATATGATTAAATATGTATCATCCATGTGATAATCATCAATGATGGGCAGTACATTTATCGCACTATCCATTTATAGATGTTAAGGGCCATCACTGGTCAGAATTTTACACACCACTAAAAATACCAATGATGGTTACTGATGGTCAATGGTGGTTAATGATGGTCAATGATGGTCAATGGTGGTCAATGATGGTTAATGATGGTTAATGATGGTTAATGATGGTTACTGATGGTTAATCATGGTTAATGATGGTTAATGATGGTTATTGATGGTTAAT
>Ga0126342_10012028_pt1 | contig 15449 bp, 12 predicted proteins | sample Cyp1metagenome_FD_92528 | JGI IMG/M metagenome (GOLD analysis project Ga0126342, IMG submission 92528) | Coral microbial communities from Lord Howe Island, Old Settlement Bay, Australia - Cyphastrea 1 metagenome | ecosystem: Host-associated > Invertebrates > Cnidaria > Coral ...
ACCTTGAAGAAGATTGAGGAATGTCTTCTTTTGACTCTTAACATAGCTATTCGCCGAATTTTCATCTTTTAATTGAAACAAGTGGTCTGCAAAGCTAGTGAAAAAAGACTGAGGCGAGTGTTTATATATACATTACATTGTATATATATATATTAAATATATCTATATATACAACGTAATCTGATGATATCTGATGTATAATGCATACAGCACATATATATATATATATATACATATTTATTGCGTAACATAGTCTATTTCACATATCATCTCTAAATATCTTTAGTATCATATAAATCACAAAAATTGAGTGTGTATGTGTGTATATACATATTCGGGGGAAAGGTAAGCATGTCTCAAATATCTATGTCGTCCATTCTTGATGAGATCCACTCAAAAGATCCTAGGTATAGATATAGGTATCTTGCCCTCCATAGACCGACCTGTTGAGCGATTCAAGAAACCGGTAAACTGTTCAAGATGGTGAGCGTATATATATATAATGTAATATATATATAATATATATATGTATTATATATATACACATGCACGTGCATACCTCATGACATGATACTTCTACATACATGTACATAGACATGTATAGGTAGTGCATGGCACAGCCAACCCCGAGAGGATACAGGAGATTTTTTCCACCCGTCACTGAACCACTGGACCCCCACCTGCAGAATCGCTGAAAATTCTGGAGCGTTTTGGAGCTGCGAAGGAATTTGAGCAAAGTCCCTGCAGAAAGCCACTGAAAATCCTGGAGATGACCCACCCCCTTCGCCCACGAAGGATTTATTCAAATGGCTGATCACACGCCAACAACCACTAATAATAATATTGTCTGGATAATTATACTGTACAGTGTGTATATCTATATATATAAAGAGAGAGATGCAGAATACCGCAGGTAGATCAATGAGTTATCAGTGATATATGGCCTGTGCTTGGGGTTATGAACCACTAGCTGGGATGCAACCCATGATAAAAATTGTGAAAGGACCAACTCTTGCAACCCAGGGGTCAGACAAATCCATCCAGTACTTCTCATCTGTGGTCGAATTAAAGATCATGGATACCTATACAACAACAAAAAATACTTTGGTATATTGCAACTGTATAAAGCACAGACTCTTTAAATCTATATCCATATAACATGTATATGTATATATATATAATTTACATCATGTTTCTCCAGCATATTTGCAGGTGCATGCAGGGCTAACCAGGGTTTTCATCGGCCTCAAGCTGTAAGGTAAGACACCGATTTCACAGGATATGTCAGAGATGAGAAAATTCACCATTTGAGTGTGTACAAAATTATGTCATACATACATGTATATAATAGATAATACAATACCTATATATATATATATTGGAGTACATGTATATATAATATATACATATATATATATGCATTATATGTAGTATATGTATCATATGTATTATATGTATTTTTTGTATTATATGTACTATATATATACAATATGCCAAGGAACAGTTGCATCCCAGCCTTCCTACGAGTGTTTTTTTTTCTCAAAAGGTCTCAGTCAGTCTGCGCCGCTCTTCGGCGCGGCTTTTTCGTCTGCGAGGGGTTCTTGGATCCCATCCGAAGGGGATGGTCATGCGCGTGCAAAGGGTTTCGTAGGCTTCTCAGTTCCAAAACCGTTTTGGCGAGTTCCAAAATGGGATGACAATAACCATCCATGACCTTTTAGTGATATATCTGGTTGGTGGTTGACCTAAAACCCCTCTGAAAAATGATGGAGTGAAAGTCAGTTGGGATGGATGGAAATTCCCAATATATGGAAAAATAATAAATGTTCCAAACCACCAACCAGTGGTGAACAATGAATCAATGTGGGAAAAATAGACCCAGTCCCACAGCTTGTCGGGTAGCCATAGCTTTTAGGATGGGCGGATCCTGAGGATGGTTTTTCCACGAGCCCATCTCTTCTTTGCCCAAGGAAGTTAGCCTTGCACATCTCCGAAATCTCGCACAGGCTGGGGAAACTGAAAGCAAAGGGCTCGGCAGATCATTGCACACTGTTTCACTGTTTCCCCCAACAATAGGGGTCTACCCTCTGGTAATTTAACATAGCTATTGAAAATGACCATTTATAGTGAGTTTTCCCATTAAAAATGGTGATTTTCCATAGCTACGTTAAATTACCAGAGGGTAGATGGTTTAGCAAGTTTAAAACAAAAAGCAACCTGAGGACCTGTTGGTTTCCCAAAAAAAAATGGGGGTGGGCCCCCAAATCATCAATTTTCGATTGGGATTTTCCATATATTTGTCCGTTGGAAACCGTCCATTTTCAAGCCGGGCCCATCGAGGACCCTCAGCTGCGACGGGGCGGTGTCATGCAAAGCTTGATCCTGAGGCGATGCAGCGATTGGTTGATATATATTAGGGGGGCTTCATAGAGATACCCCCAAGAAAAGCATGGTTTATTTCATGGAAAATCCTGTGACTTAAAATGTCGTAAAATGGATGATATGCGGGTACCCCATTTTAGGAAACCTCCATGTACAGTAGATACTTGGAGATAAAGCGCGAAAGGATCCTGTTTTCAGGGCTCTACTTCAAACCTGTTGGATATAGTTGGTCTCTATAGGGTCATTTGAAAGATCTCTTCAGCAAGTTGTCCTGTTCATTTCCTCATCATGGAATCCCCATTTCTCACCACAAAACACCCGGAATCAAGGTCGACATCATGTTCATTGTATCTGTCCTCACTAATTATGCTTAATCAAACATGTTCGCCATGTTTTGACCATTAAAATTCACTCAAATCCCTAGTTTCAATGCTTCTCCAGTCAATCTTGGCCGTCTGCCAGAGGTCTCAGAAATGTCTGGGCAGTCGGCTCCTCAAAGACTATACAATGAATGACGAAGGAATGTTTATTATTATATTACATAATAGTATATCCAACCATTGTCATATTATATTGCTCATTATAATCCAAGATCTGCTAAGTAGATCTAAGTAGTACATCCAAGATATGATAATCATATTCTGACCAACCATAGTATATCATAGCCTTATTATATGTCTCATTTTTGGTTTCGTTCCTCTTTTCCTAATATTTATAAAACCACAGTGAAGTCGTGAAAAAGACGTGCCTCTCCCAGATTAAAAAAACGACAATCTATAATAGACTTAATCCCAAACCTTATTGGAGGTCATTTTGTTTCACAATGTCAGAAGATTTCCCCAATCTGGGCCATATTGATGATGTATGATGTCACTTTTTTCAAATGGATCGCGAGGAACTCCATCATCTCATCTTCTGAGTTTCCAGGCCATTCTTCCACCAACTCTTCATTGGACGATGCAAACAGTTTCCGTCGCTGGTACCTCAGGCTGAAATCGTGCTGAAGTTTTTCGGGCCCGAAAAAGATCGCATACCGTTCTCATGGGATGAAGGAAAACATCACAAGAAACCCCTGCTATTGAGGGGTCAATCCATGTTTTTCAATGATTGACATAAATTGACATATGTTTTTTTACTGTCCTATATTGTCCTTCAAACCAACATCATTAACCATCTTCGGCCCGAAGGGGTACCTCTGCTACCAGCATTTTGCATTGCCATGGAACGGAACAAGAGATGGAACATTGAAATAAAAAATCCTGAACATTGAGATTACCATTCTCATTTCCTGCCATGGATAAAAACATATGTGATCAGTCGCAACAGGAAACTGAGATGTCTTCTGTTTCAGAGTGCCCAACCTTAAAACCAAAACCTTTTGTTCAGAGATGGGTCAAATGGTGGTCCCATCCGACCAATTATAAGGTGAATAACTGGTTGGTGGTGCAATAACCATCTTGAAAAATATGAGTCAATGGGAAGGATGACATCCCATATATGAAATGGAAAATAAAAAATCGTTGAAACCACCAACCAGTTCAATTTTGGGGGAGCAATTTTGACCCATATCCATTGCCATAGCCGTGTGCTGCCCGGCTGAGTCTTGGGCTTGGCCACAGGTGAGCTGATGCTAAAGGCATAGACGCGGCTCTCGTCCAAGGTCTGAACGCGCCGAAGGTCTGAATCCATTGGGGTTTCCATAGCTATGGGGGCACCCGGGTACCCAATAGCTGGATGGTTAACCTATAAATGGATGATCTGGGGGCACTCAATCTTTTAGGAAATCCGTTTTTATCTTGATTAATTCACCATCTTGGTTGGTTATATCTCTCCATGTTTTGCCACTTGAGTCCGCATTTACTTGAAAAAAATTGCCTCTGCTCCCAATTTGTGGGACCTTAACCATCCCTATCTCACTAAATAAAGGAGATTGTCGCTTGTTTGCCCTGAAATTGTTGGGCAATTGCTCCCATGATTGCTGATAAATTCTACATTTCTGGCTGACCCGTTGACCCTTTTCCCGAATGCGTAGCAAGGGTTCCCGTTTCACTCCGGGGGTCTGGGGTTGAGGGTGTGTTCGCTCGACGTTGCGTTTAAGGTCACAACCGTCCGCAACCGTCCGCGTGAGGTCCCTATGGCCGTGCCTATGGCACAGTGGTCACTTTTGGAAGTTTCAGACGTCGCGTAGTCTCGTTTTGCGTGGCAAGCGTGGCACTTTGTGACATTCCAACGTGTTTCATACCGTGTCAAAAATCGTTTTGTGTGGCAGACGCAATACTTTTGCATCGCTTTCAGAAGATGAGTTGCAGTTTTCGTGGCAAGCGCAGCACTTTGGCGACCTCCATCGTCATTTCGCGTGGCAGGCGCAACACTTTAGACTTGTCATGTTGCGTGCTTTTGCAAATCGCATTGTCAGGGCTGCGTGACGTGGCGACAACGTGCAAATTCCATGGCGGGCGTGGCATTTTGTGAGATGTGCTGAAAAGTGACGGAAGCCTCGCACGAAACATCGATTTTGATGTAGCAAATTTTGAGGTTCATGAGAAAACTCGTAGGAAAATGAAAAGTTTAAAGCTACAAAGTATGAAAATTGGAGGACGTCTCGCACGAAATGCTCGTTTTGAGGCTCCTACATATCGTTCTCGATTCTCTGGTTTTCTTCTGCCGTCGCCGTGTCTTGTCATGTCGTTTTGCGTGGCCGGTGTGGCACTTGGTAATATTCTCACGTGTCTGCAAAAGTGTCGACAATCGTTTTGTGTGACGTGCGCAATACTTTTGCAAGGCTTTCAGAAGATGAATTGCATTTTAGGTGGCAGGCACAGCACTTTGAATGTGTCCATCTTGATTTTGCGTGGCAAGCGTAGCACTTTAGACGTGTCTTGTTGCGTGTTTTTTGCGAATCCCATTGTCAGGGCTGCGTCAAGTGGTGGCAGTGTGCAAAATCCATCAAAATCCGTGGCATGTTGTGACATGTCATGACACTCCCCACTCACACTCTACTCTCCACACTTTACACTTTACACTTTGCACTTTACACTTTACACTTTACACTCCACACTCCACACTTTACACTTTACACTCTACACTTCACACTCCACACTCTACACTCCACACTTTACACTCTACACTCTACGCTTTACACTCCACACTCTACACTCCACACTCTACACTCCACACTCCACACTTCACGCTCCACACTCCACACTCTACACTGCACACTCCACACTCTACACTCTACACTTTACACTCCACACTCTACGTTTTACACTCCACACTCCACACTCCACACTTTACACTCTACACTTTACATTTTACACTCCACACTCAACACTCCACACTCCACACTTTACAATTTACACTCTACACTTTACACTATACACTCCACACTTTACACTCTACACTTTACACTCCACACTCCACATTTTGCGCTCCACCCCTTCCGCATTCCACAGTCTACAGTGCACTGGCATGGTAACAGGGGAAGAATGTACAAGACTGTTCAAATAACTTGTTTCACAAGATGTTCTACGTGACTACATTCGGGTTCGTGGGCTGCATCTTGTCGTTTTGATGATCAGCTGAGTTCTACTGGTTGGCTAAGGGGGGGTCTCACATCATAGATGGCCTCCCATCATAGATGTATACCCGCCGCCATGGCCAAACTTAGATGCTGAGCTCAATACATTCCAATGTCTTTCCATTTCTTGCAATAGATTAAGGTTGTTCAACATCGTTCCACTACAATGTTGTTTCAACTATTCCTGTGTTTCATAATAATGTTTGTTTGATTGGCCTCTGGGTCATAAACATGGCGTACGGGAAAATCCGTTATTTATACATGATTTTCCCAGCTAGAAGCCTTCATATACATAATATATATATACATAATATATATATACATAATATATATATACATAATATATATATATATCCTTGCAAATCCCTATAAATGGATATAAAATGGGACTATAGACGTCCTTTTTGTTTCAACAGACGCCATCCAGGCAGCTTGTTCTCCCACCTCGACGAAATCCCGGCGAGCCCTCATGACCCACCAGTTGGAGACCTGACGATGCAGACGGCGACCAACGTGCTTGATGTGGTACTTATATATATATATGTGTGTGTGTACATATATATATTTATTTATTTATTTATATTTATGTGTGAATATATAAACTACTTATTTAGATGGGTTTATAAACCAGCGTGTAACTGGAAGATGGTCATCCCATAAATGACCATAAATCCAAAACGGACCATGTTATTGATAAGCATCTCCTGATGTTCGAAAACAGCCCAGGGTTTGACGGAATCGTGCGCGAGCGAAGTCGCAGCACCAACGCCCCTTCCCGGTTCAGGGGGGTACGAGGTGTCAGAAGGGGTGTGAACCGAGAATGGAAAGCACACAGCTAACTACAATGTACTGGCCGTATGCCAGGGAAATGTCACACTAAGAATAGCAGTTGACAGACCACATCGCGCGGTTGTCCCTTGCCGAGTGAAAAGACAATTGCATACAGAAACAGCAATTTTGTCAGAGATGCTTCGAAAATTACATATCTTGGAAGGCTGTACAACAAGAACAAGCCCAAGCACAAAGGCAAGCAAGAGAGTTTTGGCAAACAAGTACAAGCAAGCATCAACTGCAAGCAAATCCAGACAAGGAAAAGCCATGGTGCACATGGGACAATGCTCGAAGCAGTTTACGGAAAAATGTACAGGAAAACCCAGTTATAGAGAGAGAGAGAGAGCTGCTCTGACAAAAACTTTGGGGCAAATGTTCAGAAAAACCAGGTGTTGGCGGGAAATAACTGTTTTGCTTGCATACTTAAACTAAAAGGTGTCCTGTCGTTTTCCCTCAAACGACCAGGTTGCACAATCAACATAAGAGAAAGACAGAGAAAGTGACACTGCAATTTGTAGCGGCCAATGGACATGTTCTAGCATAGATCCTGTAGACGCGGATAATCGTGACGTGACAGGGCATGGCAGATTACTGATGCATAATTACCATGGTAGTATGTTAAGGCATCCCATCACATGATGTGACATTGTATGAGTTGGATTGTGGGGTATTAGTACAGTGCAGTGTAAATTTTTGTCTGGTCCCTCAGTGTGTTTGGAGTGACGTGCTATCAACCATAAGTCTTAAAGTTTAAAGTCCCGATTTTTTCCGGCACACACACACATACAACTGATGCGTTTCTAAGGAACTGACGTTTTAGCAATGCATTCATCCCGCAGCTTTAGAAAATGAGAACAAAAGGGAAGGAAACAACATACTCTTCAAAACTATCAAAAGTCAACATCGAAACGCATCTGACACCAAAAAATGGTGGTGTCAACACATCCGAAAAATGTGCTCCTCAAAATTGGATCATCATCCCAAATAAAAAGGGGAAAATGGAGGTGTCCTAAAATATGGAGACCCCCAGTTATCATCCATTTATAGATGGGATTTTCATAAACCATCCAGCTCTTGGGCTACCCCCATGGCTAAACACGTCCACGTCCCCGTTTTTTCCAATGCACACTATATAAGTATGATGAGTATATGGAGACTGGCGTGTGGTCTTAACAATTCAAAAGAAATATATAGCTAATTATAATTCAATTATATATATATATACACAGTAGTCAATTTATTATGATGATGATGATGATCATCATCATCATCATTGTTTTTTTTAATGTTTTTAAATGTTCGTTTTGAGCATATCAATCATCATCCAACATAGGGCATGCCACTCACATGGCTTGTCCACGACTGCTGGATCCCGCACCAAATCTCCACTGAGCTGCAGGGACGCCCCTCCTGAGGGCGCGAACGTGCCGCTTGAACCGGTTGAAGCGGTTGAACCTTTCTGGGCCATAGAAATAGTGGATTTTCTCATTAAAAATGGTGATTTTCCATAGTTTATAGTGGATTTTCCATACAAATAGTGGATTTACCCATTGAAAATGGTGATTTATAGTGGATTTACCATTGATAGCATGGTGATTTATAGTGGATTTACCCATTGGATAATGGATAATAAGGTGAATAACTGGTTGGTGGTGCAATAACCATCTTGAAAAATGATGGAGTTCGTCAATGGGAAGGATGACATCCCATATATGAAATGGAAAATAAAAAAATGTTTGAAACCACCAACCAGTTTGTATATTAAGAAACTGAATACCACATCAGATATTGAATGTTTATGAATGTATTATTTCTATATGAATCTTTCTATCCAGTGATCATTGGAAATCAGAAAGGAAGATCACTGGATACTTAGATGGATATGTCATGTCCCATAACATCTTGTACACCAATCCTCCATCTTTCTGGAGGCCATAAAAATCATTGGACATCTCAGCATGAAATATGGAGGATTCCTTTTCCAGTAAGGGTTCTTGAACCAATTCCGGACGTGGGAGAACTGAAAATGAACATGTCTGAAGACCGTGAGTTGGTGCTGGTGAGCCTGTCAGATCGTTGTACGTTATACAAAGAAAGATATATATACATAATACATAATATATAGCGTAAATTTCATGGTTTGTTGATGTGTCTTGCTTGAAGCCGACTTTCTTTATTCAAATCAGCATTGCTGTTACTTATATGATTGACTGTGTGCGGTGCTAAGTCACCATTCTTGCTGGCCTTAATCACCATTTTTACGATTGAATCAGAACTCTTGATGTTTAAATCACTGTTGATGTTCATAACTCACATCTCCATGTTGGCAGATTCATCAAAATTCACCATTTAGCTGGATGATGTTCCAAACAAAATTCACCCAAACTAACTACTTCAACACTCCCAAGTCCCCATGGCTGTCACTCCGAAAAAACGGGTCGATGTTTTGGATGAAACCTCTACCCGGCCTGGCAAACAAACAAACAGCTATTGAAATTCTGGCCATAGAAATAGTTGATTTACCCAATAAAAATGGCGATTTTCCATAGTATTGTTAGTTCATTTCCACTTTTGCTGAGTTCAACACTTCAAAATCCCCCCAAAAATGAATCCACAACCTTCTCATTTCCGCGGCTGTCCTTCACCCGCAGCTGGTCCCAGCCAAAGATGGCCTCGCAGGTGGCTAAAAATTGTAACCACCAAAGGTCGCCCAAAAGCGTGAAGTAAAATAGGATGGCTAGTGTCTAGATGGTTATTTCATGGTTTAAATTGTTCATGGTTAGTGTTTAAATGTTCAATGATTAAAAATGAATGAATACACAATTAATTGATGGTTTACGTTTACGAATGGTGAATTAAAGATATATAATAAAGGTTTATTAACGGAATTGTCTACTAGAGAACAATAACATGGATGGTTTATCATGGTTCACGCAGTATAATTATTTATTGTCCATCATAAAAGGTGTCCCCACAATTTTCCCATCATTTCCCATTTTTTTCTCATCATTTTCCATCATCTCCCCATCATTTTCCATCATTTTCCCATCATTTTCCCATATGTTTTCCCGTATTTTTTTCATGATTTTCCATCATGTCCCATCATTTTCCCGTGATTTTCCCATGCTTTCCAAGCTTTCCGTTTCGTTTCGGCATCGAAAAAATGTCGGGGGCTGGGACCTGAACGGCTGAGCCAGGCCCGTCGTCGCTGCCAATCTTCCACTTTCATGGGATTCCCATGGAGTCGCAGTACCTGCTGAAGCGCATTTTTCACGGAAAATTGATACAATGGGAAGAATAATGTGTGTATATATATATATATATATATACATATAGCGTAAATAATAATGATAATAATAATAACAATAATGATAATAATAATATAAATAATAATATTAATAACGATATGTATGTATATGTCTATATAGGAATGAGGATGTATTAATGATTAAAATCTGGAGGGAGAATGCGGTTTACCGTCGAAGGAAAACGCCTGGAGGTGCAGAACATCAAAAGTGGCCATGCCAAAGTGCGATTCCAAGAAGCATGAAGTATCTGTATGCATGTAGTGTATATATATATATATATATCAATGTGTAACATATGTTAATTCTTCATATCTATATATATATGCAAATGTGTGCTATATAGATGTGGATATGTCACAATTACTAAAAATCAGCAGTTCTCACCTATTCGTGTAGATAATTTACAGTAGTTTAAAAGCATGTCGATGCAAATCTATGGAAATTGCTCATAGAAATCACAGAAATAGATGATTGATGATGATTTAGCGAATATTTCAATTGTCATTCTTCAATTCGCAAACTAATATTTAAGTCACAACTAGAGGGTAAGGTCATCATTCTCCCATTATATCAAATATGTATATATGTATATATATATATACATGAATCCACTATTGTTGTTGGTTCAAGCCCCTTAGATGTATAATCTTTATGGCTCACATCCCATCCAAAACACCAGTAACTGAGGTTCTGGCCCAGAAGTCCTTGTTTTGTGAGCGATCGGAGGGATCAAATCTGGGATTTTTTCCACTCGAAAAAAAATACGACGTATTCAATGAGAAAATCATAGGAAAATATGAATATGGGTCAATACCTATAGATAGCATTTTTAGTGGGATGAACACCCATTTACCAGCTATTTTGATGTTCACCAGGGGTACCAGGGTTTTGACCCATCCCCATATGTCTCCCCGAATCCTAACCGTTATTTCAGTGAGGTCAAAGTGAGGTCACTCTAATTTACCCGTCAAATCCCGTCAAATGAAAGTTGAACGGTCTGCCAATTCAGATCATTAGGACGGGATTTTATCTGAACAATTCCACCATCAATTCTACTTGGAGCTGCAGCTCCAAGTATAGTTGGATATATATATATAATGATATCTATAGTTTAAGGGGCTATATCCCAACTTTTTTCGGGGCAATCCCTATGGTTACATCGAGTAGTGTAACCAAAAGCACCCCTGAGACATGGGGATAAACATCAAGCTGAACATCCATTTACCATCTCTTTTTTTGGTGCTCATCCATGTACCTTAGGAATACACAAATGCAATACACAGCATAAACTATGAATATATCTGTGCATATATACCCTCTGGTAAACTAACATAGCTATTGAAAATCACGATTTTGATAGGTAAATCAACTATAAATGGGCCATGTTCTATAGCTATGTTAAATTACCAGACTGTACATATTCTATTTTGATAAATCAACATGCACCAACCTGGAAATTTTAAGGCCTTGTATGGGAATAGTGTAAATACCTATGTCTAGTGTAAATACCTATTAACAAGTGACATAGTTATCTATTAATTAATGAATTAATCTATTTGGGAATAGTGTAAATCTATGGCCATTTGGGAATAGTTATTCCAGTGACTTCGCAGTGAGGTTGTTGTAATTTTTCCAGTGTACATATTTTAGACATGTAGGATCACGTGGGATTACTGACAGTAGAGATTCATAAGCTATTTCCCACTTTGTCAGACAGCCTACATGAATAATTGAATAGATACACATTTGTGTACTGCAATGCCCTTTATTTTAACCAGATTCTACATGTGTACAGTGTATAACACATATATATATATATACATATTATATTATAGCATATTATATAATATTATATTATACTATACTATATTATATTATATTATACTATATTATATTATATTATATTATATTATATTATATATTATATTATGTTATATTATATTATATTATATTAAACTATATTATCTTATATTATATTACAGTATATTATATATATAGCTGTTTATGTATATATGTATATATACACGTATATGATTATGTATGTATACACATAGACATACATCTATTTATATCTAGTGCACTTTGGTGACAACAGGCCTCAGCATGGTATATCCGAATTCTCCAGGTATCCATACTGAGCAGATCTGCGCATTCTCAGGGTTGCAATCTTCTTGCGCCACCTGCGATCCGGCCGAGAGTATCATGGATGGCTTCCACCCTGAACATACATGCCTTACATGCCTATATATATGTATATATATGGGTATGGGTCAATACCTATTAATACCATTTTTAGTGAGATGAACATCCATTTACCAGCTATTTTGATGTTCACCATGGGTACAAGGTTTTGACACACTGCCATATATCATTTATGGTTCGCATGTCCATAGTAGATACTCACATCATTCAAGATGTGCGGGACCCCCCGGACAAACACTCTCTTGGATGTGCATCCCACGAATCGGATCCGTGGTCGATCCATATAGAAATATATTCTATATAAGCAAAATTCTCCCACATATATATATATATAATACAGTATATATATAACTGGGATTCACTGGGGGTACAACATGGTATAACCCATTTACATCATTTACTAAGTGGGATGCACCCCCTTGGCAAACCCTTTCCGCGCTTCCCCTGCGCTTCGTGGTCCCAAGGTACCAATGCGGCGACATCTTTCAGCAGGTCGTTTCCTGTAGACCTATGCCAAGCGATGCTGCGGGACGGGACCGGAGATGGGTCAAAAAAATGGCACCAATGGACCTCTCAGGAAGCGAGATAACTATTATATGTTCCACATTATATGATATTATATGGTCCATATCTCTAATATCTCTAAAATCTCTAAAATCTCTAATATCTCTAATATCTCTAATATCAATAGCCATTTCAGGAACCGAAAAAAATGGAGCTACCTACCATCTATAAGCCCTATTTTTTAAGGCTTAATTTCAGGGAATATCCCCACAATTCATATGGCCTGAAATACGGTACACCTCCATCTGTTGGATCCTGAAGATCTCCAATGGCTAATGGGGTACCCAATGCACTCTACATTTTGGAAGTTCAACATTCTGACTCATACCAACATGGAGTGAAGACCAGCAATGACAAGCAAGTCAAAAAAAAATCCGGCTTTGAACCTTCCTGGAACCTAAAAGTCTAAAAGGAGCGAGCCAGCTGGTGATTTTTTCGAATCAGCCCAGGCAGCCAGCTCAGCTCCAAGGCAGCCAAGGCACAAGTTGCAGAAATCCTCGGGATAGTCCTGCGAAGAAGATTTTTTGCCAGAACCATCGAAAGGGGTGTGACTTTAGCAATGTGTCAAAATCATGTTTTTTCCCGATTTTGCAGCATGAATTGTGTAATGGACTATAAACAACAGGTGAATTCACCTCTGAGAATGGCCCAGTACAAAGTTGGGGACTTTCCAATGTCAGTTTCAAGTACCAGAAGGTCACAAAAAAATGGTGTAAGTGTGTGGGTTCATTATGGTCCATTGCTACCCCAATGTTGATTCACATGGGTGTTTAAAACTAAAAATAGGGTACCCCCCAAACCACTTCGCTTTCCCTATGGAAAATATTATGACCGCCAAGTTCGATGATGATGACCTTTTTGTTCACATTCAAATAGCTGTTGCTCATGGATGTTCATCCCCAAAATTTGGTATGACAGTAATTTCATTCCCTTTTCTAATATGAAACACCCCGCATGACCGGGCCCCGAAAATGAAGGTTTTCTGGCGGCATTTTGTATCCGGGGGAAGGGATGAATATATAGGTATTTAATATTGGTAAAACAATAATAAACCATCCCCTGAATCACCATTTTTATAGGTGGTATGGTTACCATTCCCAAATGGGAGGTTTATGACATTGTGTTACCCACATTAACCAGGCATTAATCTTATCACCATATTAACCACTATTAACCACTAATTATAACCATAGATTAACCACTTATAGTGATCCTTCCCATGGTATTTAGATGTATTTAGTACCATTCCCATTTGTTGGGCCATCACCAGCTCCCGCCTCAGCCAGCTGCCTTAGCCATCCCTCGACCACTTTCCTGGCTTTGAGCCCGAGCACGACCGAAGAAACAGCGGATCTGGGATACCCAGAAAAGCACCATGTACCCGACATGGTAAACATACAAAAAGCTATTGAAATTCTGGCCCAGTCGAAATAGTTGATTTACCCACTAATAGCATGGTGATTTTCCATCGTTATGTTAGTTTACCAGAGGGTAGATAAAGGGCACAACACAGAAAAATCACTCCGCATCAATCCAAATTCTACTGATTCTACTGACCATAGATTGCATCAAATCCCAACCTCACTGACTATAACTTGCCTAAAATCCCAAGTTCACCAGCCATAAGTCCATGTCAACTATCCTCCCCGGGGTTTGAGGACCGACTCCGTTCCGCGACGGCCTATCCGCCCCGCGCTCAGCATGGCCACTCCCGCGAGCACCCAAGCGCTGGTCTAGGCCCAGGCGGCGCCTGGGATCAACTCGTTTGGTTTTAGTAGTGCTACTATAGTGCGGATATTCAAACATATATATATATATACATACATATTATATTATATATATATGTATATATGTGCAGTGATAGTGTAGTGATAGTGTAGTGATAGTGTAGTTATACGTTAATAGTTATACTATGTCTATCCGTGTAAAAGTATGGTGCATAATAGCACTACTTGTATTACTGTTATGTAGGTTAAGGTTAGTAGCTGGTAGTGCTAGTGTAAGTAGCAGTGAATAAGTAGTGTATAGTGTATGATATTGTGTATAGGCAGTGTATAGTAGAAATTCTATAAGTCCTATTACTATAGTAGAAACAGTGTATCACTATAGTATAAGTTAATTTAATTTATTAGTACTTTTTCTTAATAGTGCAACTTAGTGGTGTATAAGTTAGTGTTTAGTACGGATAAGTTAGCATGTAGTGGATCATATAGTGTATAAGCACTAGTGTGTGGGAATAATATGATACAGCACTTGTTATGATAAATTTAGTGCATGATAAGATAGGATGATATATGGTATAGTTTATAGGGTGTAGTAACGGTGTCGTAGATAAGATGAGTAATAGTATGATAGATACAATGTATGTATATACTATATTCATCTATTAATATATATATATATGATAAGATAATACGATATGATCTATATCATATCATTGCTATGGTACCATTATATGATAGGGTAATCCGCCGACCCCGGCCTTCGCCAAGGCCGGGGCGGCGCCTGGGACCACCGCAGGTGTGGACCTTGTCCTCTTCCAAACCCTCCAAACCTTTACCCTTAAGCAGCTTCCCCAACAGGCA